>Ga0206947_1019_pt1 | contig 59492 bp, 67 predicted proteins | sample Alteio_BWOrgHeat_3_FD_153239 | JGI IMG/M metagenome (GOLD analysis project Ga0206947, IMG submission 153239) | Enriched cells from forest soil in Barre Woods Harvard Forest LTER site, Petersham, Massachusetts, United States -... | ecosystem: Environmental > Terrestrial > Soil > Temperate forest > O...
TCTATCCTATGGGTCGCATAGTGCTTTTAGCGGATGACGTCGCAAGCCAGGTTGCCGCCGGCGAAGTGGTCGAGAGACCGGCGTCGGTCGTCAAAGAGCTGGTCGAGAACAGTATCGACGCAGGCGCGGGCCGGATCGAAGTGGCGATCGCGCGCGGCGGAGCCGCAGTGATTCGGGTCGTCGACGACGGGATCGGCATGGATCGAGATGATGCGTTGCTGAGTCTTGAACGGCATGCAACCAGCAAAATCAGATCGGGTCAGGATCTGGCGAGGATCCGCACCCTTGGGTTCCGCGGTGAAGCGCTGCCAAGCATTGCGAGCGTATCCCGTTTCCGGTTGTCAACCCGACTCCGCGAAGGACTGGAAGGGACAGAGATTGTCGTGAACGGAGGCAAGATCGAAACCGTCCGAGCCTCCGGGGAAGCGCCCGGCACTCAAATAGAAGTGCGTTCCCTTTTCTACAATCTGCCGGCGCGCCGGAAGTTTCTCCGAAGCGAAAACACCGAAGCCAGTCACGTCCAGCACCAACTCTCTCTGCAAGCCATCGGTCACCCGAACGTTGGATTCGTTTCGATTCGTGATCAGACTGTCATCTTTCAGGCGCCCCCCGCGAAAACGCTTGGGGACCGCATTCGGGATCTTCGCGGGTCGGAATTGTTCGAACAGTTGCTGGAGATCAAGCCCGAGGCTGGTAATGGCATCACGGTCTCCGGCTTCGTCGGCAAAGTCGGGGTGAGCCGGTCCACGAAAGCGGAACAGATTTTGTTTGTCAACGGGCGGCCCGTGGAAAACATCACGATCCAACACGGATTGCGTGAGGGGTACCACACCGCGCTCATGAAGGGTCAGTTCCCGGTGACCTTTCTGTTCCTGGAAATGGATCCGGAGGCCGTTGACGTGAATGTTCATCCCGCAAAACGCGAGGTCCGCTTCCGGGAACCGGACCTGGTCAGAAATAGCGTCGCAGAGGCCATTCGGAACACCATGGAATCAGACCGGAAGCGGTGGACTCACTCTTTCCAGAAACCAGTCGATGCGCTCAAAGCTCCGGTTCATGTACCCATGACCGATCCGATCCCACCTCTCATTCCGCCCGCTGAACAATTCGCGCTGAGGCGAGATTGGGCTGACTTTCATTCGAGCCCGGTCAATGTGGTTCCTCGACCGGAAGAGGAGCCTGCGCCTTCGGAATCCGGGCCGCCGCCAAGCGGGATGCTACAGGCGAACTATCGTCCGGATTCCCCGAACGAATTCAAGATTATCGGGGTCTTAGGCAAATTGTATATCCTGATGGAAAACGGAGAGGGTTTGGTCCTCGTGGATCAGCATGCGGCCCATGAGCGCATTCTGTTCGAAAAACTCCGACGCGAGATGGAATCAGAAGGGGTACCGACCCAACGCCTTCTCATTCCCCTGACGGTCGGGGTCACTCCGAAGGACTACGATTGGATCTCGACGAACGCGCAGACCCTGGAAAAGATGGGCTTCGCTCTGGAGCCGTTTGGCAATTCGACGCTGAAGATCGATGGAATCCCGCAGTTTTTCCGAACGGATGATCCCAGTGTTACGATCCGGCAATTGGTGGATGAGCTTCGGTCAATGACAACGACGACCTCTCGATTGCGAATGGGTGAAGACGTCATCGCCAGGACTGTCTGCCGGCATGCGATCAAGGCAAACGACGAACTGCGCCGGCCCGAAGTCGAACAATTGCTCCGGGACTTGATGGCCTGCGAACTGCCGTATTGTTGCCCGCACGGTCGACCCACCATGATTCAGATCGGCTACGGGGAGCTGGAGAGAAAATTCGGTCGCCGGGTTTGAGAAAACCGAGTTCAGGAGTTCAATTCGCATTCAGAATGTTCGTCCTCGCAAATCAAGCTTTACTCTCAGGTTTCTTGCAGCAAACGAAGCTCCTCCCATTCTGCAACTCCTGAACTCCTGCAACTCCTGAATTCTGCCTTTACAGCCACTTCGCCCCCGGGATTTTCGCCTTTTCGGCAATTTTCTTGGTCGCGTAGGCCACGACGAGCGGTTTGGCGATTGACCACACACCCTTCCAAACTTGGAGCAGGAAACCGTCGTGGTGGCTCGCTCGCTTGTTGGAGTCCGTGGTTTGCACGTAAATTTTCTTTTTCCTGGCCGGTAACCGGGAGAGGAGCCAGCCGAAAATCGCGGCGATACTCATCCAGCCCCAGGAATGCTTCCTGAGCGAATCGGACATCCGACGTCCGATGTCCAGATCCCGCCGCACCACCAGGGACTGCTCGCTCAGTTCGACTCGCATCCGCGCAAGTTCGGCAGCTATTCGCTTTCTTTCGCCTTGTGGGTCAGCCATTCACGATCCCTTTTAAGCTCCGCGAGTGTGGTTGGAAACAGAGGCCGAACGATCCGGAACCGAAGGATCACACCGGCGGCGATCGCTACCAGAAGGGAAACCCCTCCACAGGCGAGCGCGCTCCAGCCCCATCCCCAGTGGAACAGAAGCGTTATCAGATAGAGTAAAAACACCAGCAACATGACGAGGAATCCGGCAAAGAACACCACCGCACCGACGAAAAGCAGAGCCAGCACCAGTAAGTGGAAGCCGGCTTCCTTTGACTCAAGTCCAAGCAGCCGCAGCCTGAGCTCCAGATAATTTAAAAACGAGGCTAACCACTTTCGAATGGAGTCGCTGGTGGACTGTTTCGAAGTTTGAGCCCCGAGCGGAGCAACAGGATCCATGTATTATTTCCGAAACATCAATCCCAACAAGAATCCCAGACCGAGCGCGGCCAGGATCGCCTTGGTCGGGTTTTCGCGAATGTAGGATTCGCCGTCAGTTTGCCATGTCTTAGCTTTGGATCGTGCATCAGTCCAAGCCGTTTCTGCCGCGCCTCGAAATTCCCGTGCTTTGTCCTCCGCAGCGTGGCGGAGTTCTTCTGCCTTCTGTTCGGCCGCCCGCCGGATTTCCTCCGCTTTTGCGGTAGCTGCCGCCTTAAAATCTTCCGCCGCGCCCTTTACGTGTTCCTTTGCGCTGTTCGCCGCATCTTGAGCATCCTGGTGTTCGTCCATAATTTTTCCTCGCAATCGCTGGATCTGGTGACTCCCTGTTGTGTTCGTACCACCGACTTTCTGCGCTGTACTTGGAAAAATCAAGGCTCCTGACTCCTTTCTCAGGGGTCCTACCCCTGATCGAAACGTAACCTCCCAAATCGGCCAGGCACGTGAAAACTGTTTACCAGGGTCGGGGACCAGGCGGACAACTCGAGCGGTTCATCTTTCGGGCGATCAATCCGTGAAAAATTCGCGCGCCAAACCGGCGAACGTGTCGGATGACAATCCCCGAGCGACTCAAATGGGATCTGGAACGCTGCCATCCATCCATAGGCAAGGGTGCCGCAGGCGGTGACCAATCCATCGCATTTCCATTTAAAATCCTTCTTCAGTCCTGTCCATGTCCGTCGGATGAATAGATCGGTCACGGTATTCAGGGGATTGATTTCGATCTCGAAATAGGAGAGCGAATCTCCGAACGGATCAAGAAACACCTCAACCACTTCCTCTTCCCACAAGGCGTCATCCCGGACTGTCTTAGTGGCCCACGGATTCGGATCCTGGCACAGATACAGACCCTGCAGGACATCACCGCTCCAACCGAGGCGTACTTCCGTGCCCCAACGGGGGTTTCGGCCAGACAGGTTCTCGCGGAGCGAAATTCTGGCGCATTTTGCCCAGACACCGTTCAGCGCATCGAGCGAAGCGAAATCCCAACGAGTCGTCTTTGGGCAGAGGACCTCGGGGAGCGAGTCCAGGTGTCGGCGGGTTCTTGGGTCGGCGTCTGGACTAGTGAGGCGGCTCTTCGACATGGCTATCAGGCATGTTATTGCGGGGACGGGCACCAGCACGACCGATTAATCCCGGTTCTTTTCGCCGGAAGGATGATCGTCCATTAGCTTACTAAATTCGTCGAAGAAATAGCTCGCATCGTGCGGGCCTGGAGATGCTTCGGGATGATATTGGACGCTGAAGACCGGGTATTCTCGGTGCCTCATCCCTTCCACCGTCTGGTCATTCAGGTTGATGTGCGTGACGTCCACCGACGCAGGCAGAGATTCCGCGTCGATCGCAAATCCATGATTTTGTGAGGTGATGGAAACCTTTCCGTTGGTCAAGTCCTGGACTGGCTGGTTTCCGCCTCGGTGGCCAAACTTCAGTTTAAATTCTTTTCCTCCATAGGCCAGGCCCAGCAATTGGTGCCCAAGGCAAATTCCGAAGATCGGGCAGCGTCCGAAGAGTTTCTTCAGCTCGCCGGACAAATGAGGCAAAGCACCCGGATCGCCCGGTCCGTTCGACAGAAAGACACCGTCCGGTTTCAGGGCAAGGACGTCCTCGGCCGTAGTGCTGGCGGGGACGACCGTCACTTTGTTGCCGTGCTGCCGAAGTCTTCTGAGAATGTTGAACTTGATCCCGTAGTCGTAGGCGACAACTTTCCGTCGAATCGGCGGGAGCACCTTGAGAACCTGGCCGTTTTCGAGTATCTCACCGACCCGTCCGCCCGTGCCTTTTACGATCGTCCAATCGCGACTGAGCTGATCTTCAGGATCCCACTCGTACAGTTCCGGGGTCGTGACTTCCTTCACATAATCGGAACCCGTCATCGCCGGAGAGTTCAGAGCTCGCTGCACGGCTTCCGCGGGATCTTTGATCTCCGTGCTGAGGCACGCCCGCATGGCGCCTCGAACCCTGAGATGCTTGGTCAAAGCCCGGGTGTCGATTCCCTGGATCCCGCAGATGTTCCACTTTTTCAGGTAATCATCCAATGATCCGGTCGCGCGCCAACTGCTTGTGATCGGCGAGAGCTCATTGACCACAAATCCCCGAACGTGCGGCTTATGGCTTTCGCCGTCGAGGCCGTTCACGCCATAGTTCCCGATCAGCGGATAGGTCATGGTAACGATTTGACCGCGATACGAAGGGTCGGTCAGCACTTCCTGGTATCCAGTCATTGAAGTGTTGAAACAAATCTCACCGACGGTCGTTCCGGGCGCTCCGAAACTTTCTCCATGAAACGTGCGTCCATCTTCGAGAGCAATCAGAGCCTGGTTCATTTGCGCGAGAATATGGAAACGAATCAGGCATCTTCCAAGTGCAAACTCTGCTCGGCGCCCAAGGATCCGCTCCGCTTCGCATTTTTCAGGGCTGACCTCAACGGCGCCGCCAACCCACCACGATCGCTTACTGCGACCTCTTCCAAGCCGACCCAGCGCGCCAGAAGAAAGAGCTCATCCGCCAGTGCTTCTGCAACCTGAACCCGATTTGCGCCTGGCTCTTCCAGGGCGGATAACACCCGGAGCTTTCCTTGCTTGCGTTCAGCCTTCAGGTCAACTCGCGCCACCAGTTTGTTTCCCAGCAGGAAAGGCAGCACGTAATAGCCGTCCTCGCGTTTGTGGGCCGGCGTGTAAATCCCGATCCGGTAGCGGAATTGAAACAGGCGCTCCGGTCTCTTCCGCTCCCAGATCAACGGGTCAAATGGTGAGATGAGCGCCCGTGCTCTGATGCGTCGCGGAATTTTGGCGTCCCGATGGAGAAACGCCTTCCAATTCTCAACGAGGATCGGCACGAGTTCTCCTGTCTCGACCAGTTCAGCGATCCGGGCCCGGGTTTCCACCGTCTGGAGTCGAAAGTAGTCCCGTAAATCGGTCTCTGTGGCGACTCCGAGCGCACGCCCGGCGATGCCGATCAAGCGCCGCTGTGCCTCCTCACAAGTCGGTATCTGTGCGGTAAGGATCTCGGGCGGTATCACCCGCTCCATGAGATCGTAAACGCGCGCGAAATTGCGACGGGTTGCCGTCGTAATGCGGCCGCACCAGAACAGGAATTCCAGGGCTGCCTTACTTTCCGTCCAGCCCCACCATCCGCGCGGGCCTCGTGGTCGTTCCTCCACCAGATGCCGTGCGATTTCTCCGGCGCTGGCCGGCCCGTACTGACGGACAGCCTCGAAGGCACGCTCAACGAAATCCTGATTGGACTTGGCGAAACGGGCGAGTCCGCTCCACGTTCCAACAAAATTGCGGGCTCTTTCCATCCGCCAGCGGAGGAGGGGGAAAACTTCCAGCGGCAAAAGGCAGGCCTCGTGTCCCCAGTATTCAAAAAAATGCCGCCGCTTCGGTGAATAGCTCGCTTCGTCCAATAGCTTCACCGGGTACGCGCCGAGGCGTGAAAACAAAGGAAGATAGTGGGCCCGCATCAGGACGTTCACCGAATCGATCTGAAGCATTCCGATGCGATTGGACGCGGCAAGTACCTGGCGTCGAGTCACCCGGCTGGAGGATCGATCTCCGAAACCTTGCGCGCGGAGAACCGTTCGCCGTGCCTCTTCAAGAGAAAGCACCGGCAGGGCTACCATGAGAGTTGATTCCAATAGGTCACTGCACCGTTGTGATTCCGGACGAATTGAACCGATCCGTCTTGGGAAACAACGATGGCCAGGCACCTCGGATAGCCTCGGCAAAACCGGTAGACAGCGCGATGCCGGGTCCCGACATTATCCAGTGGTTCGTTCGCCCAGATCTCGCCTTCGAGATCAAGGGCGTGCCGGACGCTTTTCAAGCTCGTCGCTTCGAATCGTAGTTCGGCGCCGAACCCCACCAGATCCAGGGCCTGGGTGACAACCAGCGCACCATCCACCGCCATCAAATCCGCTAAAAAGTGCGCAAAATCGAACAAAGCCTCGTCCATGTCGCTCAACTCGGTGTCCATCAGCGTCTGATATTCTGCCCATCCGGCGTTGGGTCTGCGATGATGGCTTGCCAGCTTCGAAAGGCGAACGATTGCCTGGGTCAGCAACCGTGCGTAACGCCTGCGCGCGGGACAATCGGCGATCAGGTATTTGAAACGGACCGCCGCTTCAGGGGTCCGGAGCCTGGCCTCGTCATCCGGGTCAATGATCACCAGGGTCCCCCCGTGACGTCCGTTCCGGACCACTGAGAGGGTGCGAAGGACGATGTTATAAGTCATCATTCTGACAAAATCGACCTCCACTGGGACGTATTTGGCGTCGGTGCCATCGCCAAATGCCTCGTTCAGAAAACTATTACGCGCCTGTGCGAACACGCCTTGCAGCCATTTTGACTCGAATAGATCAAAGGCTCGGGACTCGATTCGACCTCCCGCCAGGGTGGCGACCCGGTTCCTGCCGAGGTGAATGGTCAACCGCCCTGGACCGAGCGAATGGATCACCAGCGAATCCGGTTCCGGAGCTCCATAGTAACGACCGCCCGCGAGGCTGCTTAACCACCGGGTCCCCGACACCACCATCCCCCAGATTTGCAGATCTTGGTGCAAGCTCCGGCAGACCCCGATCATCGAACGGAAATACAATGCGGCCATCGAGAGCCTTCGGATCTCTTGTTCGTTAAAAGGGCGGGGGCGATCGAGGTGCAGCGGCATCAGGCCACTCGGAGGACCTTCATCCATTGGCATTTGAGCCGGATCCTCAAAGATCAGTCGGAAGGTGACCTGTCGATCCTCGTCGCGCAGCAGACTCGCATGGTAGGCGATGTCGAAAAGCTTTCGCAGATGATGATCCTGAGGCAATTTCGCCAGACGATCTTTCGGCCACACTTTTTTGACTAGTTCGGCCAATTGCGAAGGATAGGAGTACCCGAGATAACTCTGGAGCTGTTGGGTCATGGAAATGTTGCAAGGCTCAGTCAACGGGCCAACGCAAGCCAGCTTAGTATGCTGCGATTCCGCGAAAATTCAAAGAAAGGGCATGGGAGAGGAGTTGCAGGAGTTCAGGAGTTACAGGAGTTGCAGAATGGACGAATAGTCGGCGGAGCGCGCGTGAGATTGAGTAGCAACTGGCGCTCGGCGGGCTTCACTGTTGCAGAGATGTTCAGAAGTTGCAGCAGTTCAGCATTCTGGATTCTGCCCGGAGTCAAGAATATGCCGCAGAGCTTTTGCCAGCGGGCGAGGGCGGCGCTCCAACTATTCATCCATTCTGTAACTCCTGTCTCCTGCAACTCCTCCCCTAAAGCCCCTCCACGTCCACGTACCGGACGAAGCTACCCAAGGCCGGCCAACCGTCATGATGCCAGGTGAGAGGCGGGTACTGCATCTGGCCGATTTCGCAGATCCGCTGCGCACCCAATCGAATCGCAAGGGTTGCGGATTCAAGACTGACCGTGGAGAGCCCGATGGTGCTGATCTGCCGTCGCATCGGCGACAGAGCGAATTCGAGATCGGCCGGCATCGCTTTGATAAAAATTGTTCCATGCAACGGACTGGTGACCAAACCAGGATTCGGATCATGGATCACCACCCAGTCGAGATTTCCGTAGCTCTCCCAAAAGAAAACATCGGGTTCGGTGGCCGCGCGAAACTTCCACTCTTCGCGAAACGCGCGGAGACCGGCGGCGAGGCCACGTTCCCGCGTGGCCGTCGCTGCCTTTGAGCGTACCTCTCCCAGCCGCTTTGAAAGCTCAGCGGCAAATTCTGCGGAGTCGCCGGCCACGTAGAAGAATTGCGGCGACAAACAGCCCAGCTGATCGAACGGAAACACATCCCGGGCAATTCCTTCTGCGATCCGGAAATCGCATCGACCCCAGATCAATCCGAGGCTGATTTTGTGCCCGTGACCGAGAAACCGTTGGGTTGGCAGAACCCTTTTCGAAAATTCCTGAATGGTCTCGTCCGAGCCGAACACGACAATCGCTTCAGCCTCTTCCATCCAGCGCGGATGCAGGACGCTCGACAGCTCTGGTCGCAGGTCATGCGGCAAAGCGTGGACAAAAATATCGACTTCCGGGAGGCCTTCCTTGGGCAACTTGATCCAATTGGCGGCGCCGACGATCACCCCGCGGATCAGGCTTTGCAATGCCGCGTTCGGTGTATTCCCGCTGACAACATGCAGGATGGGACTCAGGGGAACAGCGAGACAATGTTGGCTCCCATACCGTTGAGGTTCGCAATCGCTCAGATATGGGCCCAGCTCCAGCCCGATCCAGCGCCTGACACTTTCCGAGGTGAAGTCACCCAGCCAGGGAAATTCTGCGGCCGCGGAAACGACGGCTTCAATTCGGTCATCCAGTTTCATATAGTGTCCTGTCCCCGAAATAGCAGGTATGTTGTTGCGATCAAAATGGGCCGCCGGCAAGGCGCGAGGAGGGAGCATATCTGAATCGATACGTAACCGACGAGCAACGCGGCCGCCGGCCCATTTTCATCGCAACCCTTTGGGCCGGGACCAGTTGGCTGTTTTTCCGCGTTGCTCGCTCGACCCGTATGACTCAGATATGGGCGCTTCGCTCGCGCCTTGAAAAACAGCCAACTGACCTCCGACAACATACCTGCTATTTCGGGGACAGGACACTAGCAAACCGGATTAGTTCATCCATAGCCCGCGAGCAACCGCGCGGAAGAGCGGCAGGATCGCGCCCGAGGAGCAGAAAACCTCCGTCAGCCTGGGCGATCGCCAGATCCTGCGTCAGAACGGCCTGAACAGACCACAAGTTCGCCAGGTCAACGATCCGCAATAGCCCAATTTCTCCGGGAGAAGCTTCCTCATTCGTGTCCGGGTCGATGACTTGAAATCTCAACCAGGGCGGAGCGCGATGGGAGCGTCCAATGCCGTTAGAATAGAATTGTGAGGTCAATTCGGTCATTCCGTACTCGTTCCAGATCGATTCGATCGGAAGGCCGAGGCGGAGCGACAGCTGTTCATACAACGCGCGTTGGCCAATATCGCGTCCGCTCCCCTTGAATCCGCCCGTTTCGATCGCCAGGCTTCCGGGCGGACATTCGAGGCGAAGATCCGGATAGATCTCGAACAGATTCAAAAATGCCAAGGCCGTGCCGAACAGGGTCAGGGGCTTTTCCCGATCGTTGATCTCTTCCTGCAACCGATCGAGCTCCAGTCCGCCGTTCTTGCCGAGGACAAATCGATCGCGCCGGGAGCCAGCCAGGATGTCGCCCATGCGGCTAAGAGAGGAAAACGGTGCGTCGTCGGGATGTTGCATCAACAGGACGAGCCGATGACGCGGGAGACGAAAATTAGCCCAGCCTTCCAGGACGGCCGCCTCGTACAAACGCAAAGACGGGAGGAAGTGCTTTCCGTGGCCTTCTCCGGTGGTGCCGCTCGTTCGGAACTCCGTCTTGGTCTGTTGTGCAGGAAAGGATCGGATCTCGGATCGTTTGAATGCGATTTGCGGGATCGCCGGGATTCTTTTCCAGGAATCGATTCGATCCGGTATCCCGAGGTGTTGGCAATACTTCGCGTAAACCGGATTTGCGTCCCGCTGATGATTGAAAATCGCGAGCGCCAACGGCTCGAATCGTCCCTCTTCGGGTTCACTCAAAAAGCGAAGAACTTCATTCTCCAGCGAATTGGATTCGTTGAAAACCGGAAGTTGAGCTGGATAAATCATTCTCCGATGATTTTTATCAGAACTCGTTTCCGGCGTTTGCCGTCGAATTCACCGTAGAAGATCTCTTCCCAGGGGCCGAAATCGAGTTTTCCCGCAGTGATGGCTACCACAATTTCGCGGCCCATGATGGTGCGTTTGAGGTGAGCATCGGCGTTGTCTTCCGCTCCGTTGTGCTCGTATTGGGAATGTGGCTTTTCCGGTGCCAGTTTCTCCAGCCAGCGTTCAAAGTCTTGATGAAGCCCACACTCATTGTCGTTGATAAAGACGCTGGACGTGATGTGCATCGCGTTCACTAGAACGATACCTTCAAGGACGCCGCTTTCCTGGACGCATGTTTCGATCTGCGGCGTGATCCGCAGAAATTGCCGCCTCTTGTCGGCTTCGATCCAAAGTTCTTTTCGGTAGGTTTTCATGTACGATCTCCTTCTATGGGATGGATCAGCTGGATTGGCGACCCAAATACATGGGTAAGTCTGGTCACATTAACCTTTCTCGAAATTGTTCTCGGGATCGACAATGTCATCTTCATCTCAATTCTTGCCGGGAAACTGCCGCCCAACCAGCGTGTCAAAGCACGAACAATCGGTCTGGGGTTAGCATTAGTCACCCGGATCCTGCTGCTGCTATCCATCAAATGGCTGATGGGATTGACCGAACCTCTTGGGACCATTCTTTCGCATTCGTTTAGCGGGAGGGACTTAATCCTCATTGCCGGTGGCCTTTTCCTCATCGCGAAGAGCACCCACGAAATCCATGTCAAACTTGAGGCCGCGGGCTTCGAACCAACCGCAGGCGCGCAGGCCGGCTTTGTCGGGACAATCATTCAAATTGCGCTCCTCGACATCGTTTTCTCGCTGGATTCTGTCATTACCGCGGTGGGCATGGCGAAAGAGCTTTGGGTAATGATTGCAGCCGTAACCATTGCGGTGTTCGTTATGCTTCTGGCTTCGGGCGCGATCAGCAAGTTTGTGGATCGGCACCCGACGATCAAGATGCTTGCCCTCGCGTTTCTCATCTTGATCGGTGTTGTCCTCGTGGCGGACGGGTTCGGTCAGCACATCGAACGGGGGTACATCTATTTTGCGATGGCGTTTTCCACGATTGTCGAAATGCTCAACCTTCGGCTCCGCTCTAAGCAGAACAGGTAAGCCGCGCTTTGCTTTCCTCGACGGAATTCAGCCTAGCGAAATCCGCGAGTCCGCGGCTAACACTTCATCCAGGACGGCCCAGCCTGTTTCGTCCATGCCTTGAAAGGCATGAAGATAAACCGCGACAATCTCAGGAGAGCGTTTCTCGAGTAGTCTGGTGATGGTGTCGTTCAGGCGTTCTCGAGATGGGGCCGCAGGCAAGTTCTCGACAACTCCTTTCCCATCATGTTCGATCCCGAGTGAATCAAGAAATTCGCAGATCATTTCCCGTTGGGCGCCCAGCAACCAGATTTGGAGCAACTGCATGGCGATGTCGTCGGCGTTTTTCAGGGAGAGCGCCTGCTGCAGCCAGAGATGCCGTTCATTTTTCGGTTTTCGCTCAATAAAGACGGGGCGTAATTTTCGGCGCGAAGCGATATTCTGGATCATCGCTTTGTAGACCGGTTTCTCGAATTCGAGCAGGTAAGCGAAAATCTCGTTCGTCAGCTCCGGGGAAATTTTGCTGAAGATCTCGTAGCACTTCATGTGGACTGGCGCGAACGATTGATTAGACCCCCGCTGTAAGTCCAGCGTTTTCTTTGAACCAGGAGACAGGAGTTCAGAAGTATGCCGCGAAATCTGTACGTGTGGTAGTGAGGCGCTCGGACTGTTTGCACATATGCGACTCATTCACCCGTAGTAGCTCCAGCAACTCCTGAATTCAGAATTCTGTCTCCTACATCCTACCTCCTACCTCCTATTGATCCCCTTGCAAATTGTGTGATGCTTCACGTTGGACAAATGGATAAGAAGCCGTCGGTGTTTAACCTTACGTTATCGGGACTGGAAGCATGGGCTGCCACGCGTAAGGAACCGCCTTATCGGGCCAAACAGGTCCTTCAATGGCTTTACCAGAAGCGGGTTTCCCGATTCGCTGAGATGTCGGATTTGTCTGGGCGATTGCGCGCCGAGCTGGAAAGCGAATTTCTCCTGGAACCGCTGGAGTGCGTGCGCAAAACGGGGTCACGCGATACGACTCAGAAATTTCTATTTGCCCTGAGGGACAACACTTTCATTGAATCCGTTCTGATCCCCGCGAGCCCGGCCCTGTATGGATCCGCGTCGGACCGCAAAACACTTTGTCTTTCAACGCAAGTCGGCTGCGCGTACGGCTGCAGGTTCTGCGCCAGCGGATTGGAGGGATGGACGAGAAACCTGGAACCCGGAGAAATTGTTGAACAGGTGCTGCGAATCGAAGCTCTGAGCGGCGAGAAAGTCAATAACATCGTCTTCATGGGAATGGGCGAGCCCCTGGCAAACTATGATAATCTGCTGAAGTCGGTCGAAATCATCAGGGCGCCCTGGGGTATCGGAATAGGAGCGCGGCATATCACGGTTTCGACGAGCGGCTTGGCGCCCAGGATACGTGGATTGGCCGATCAGCCACTACAGATCCGCCTGGCCATTTCTCTCCACGGGGCGACGGACGATGTGCGCCAGACGATCATGCCGATTAATCGCAAGTTTAATCTCGCGGCATTAATGGAAGCGTGCGCATATTACTGCGAAAAGAAACACCAGCGGATTACGTTTGAATATATCCTGATCGAGAACGTCAACGATGGGCTGGATCAGGCTTTGCAGTTGGCCAGGTTGGCAAGAAGACTGGAGGCAAAAGTCAACTTGATTCCTTACAACACCGTCCAGGGTCTTAGCTGGAAGCGTCCTTCACAGACGCGGCAGCAGACTTTTTACCGAGCGGTCCGCAAAGGAGGAGTCGATGCGACCATCCGGCTCGAGAAAGGACATGACATTGATGCTGCCTGTGGTCAGCTTCGGCTTCAGACAATGCGAGACAAAAACTTTGCAGGTTCTCATAACCTGAGATAAAGGAACGGCGTATGGCTGATTTCTATGATGAGCCAGAGCGAGCTTGGGACGAGTACGATTGGGAGCGATTTCTCCAACAGCAGGATAGCAAAACAGAACGCTACATGGAGCTGTTTGAGAAATATATTGATGACCCGAATCGTGACCAGATCATCGCTCAAGAGATGGGTTGGACCCACCTGCTTGACCAGCCGACGGAAGAAGTCGAGGAGATCGAGTTTGAACCTGATTTCGAGGTGGAAGACGAAGCTGAAGAAGAAACCCAGGAACTCTTCGAATCGCACCCCCTTTATCAGAGTGCCTTTTCCCTGACCGTCTGGATTGATCAGCTCTTTGACGAAGTTCCAAGTGTTGCTTCGAGCCCTCTCGGGGTCAAGCTGGCGTCTCACGTGGCGGTCGCGAGTGCTAAACTGGCGGCCGCCCTCAGCGATCATGAAACCGAAGAAATCGGGATGACGATCGCTTATCTGAAGCGGGCGCTTCGGGCTATTTCCACCGCTGTCGAGGCCGCGACTCAGATGAGTTATGACGGCAGTCTCAAATCTCGGCAATTTGGGGAGCTGCATCAGCGCCTCTTTCAAGTCCGGGACAGCATCATTGTCATGATGGGCGATCTTCGGGCTGAATGGCGAAGGCGTTACGGCTCATAGCTCGGACAACCAGGGATTTGCCGTTGAATGAACTAGACGAGCACACGTCTAAGGTAGAAGCGGGTCACAGTCCTAATGATTCACTTGAGCCAGACGACCGTGTACTGGTGAAGCGATGTCAGGCTGGGGATCCCAACGCCTTTAACGAGTTGGTCATCCGTTACCGGAACAAGGTTTTTGTCATGGTGTACGGCATGGTCCAAAACGAGCAGGACGCTTGGGATCTCGCACAGGAAGGGTTCCTGAAAGCTTGGAAATCGATTCACCGTTTCAAGGGGCAGTCCTCTTTTTATACCTGGCTCTACCGGATCATGACCAACGTGACGATCGATTCGCTTCGCCGGAAGGGGATTCATGGCGAGGCGGAGTTTGACGACCGGATTGCTCCCGCCCACGTGGAACCGGGCTCCCGAACAACCCCTTCGGCGGTCCCGCTTCCACACGTAAAACTGGAACAACATGAAATTCGGCGCCGGATCGATGAGGCAATTGCGAAGCTTTCGCCCGAACATCGCGCGGTTATCGTGATGAAAGAGATTGAAGATTTGCAATATAGTGAAATTGCGGAAATTCTCGACTGTTCTCTCGGCACGGTGATGTCCCGATTGTTCTACGCCCGGAAAAAACTGCAACTCCTGCTGCGAGACGTCTATGAAAACCTTTGAAGAAAAATTCACCGCTTGGCTGGACGGCATGCTCGGCGGCGACGAGTTGCGATGCTTCGAAAACGAGCACCCTTCTATTCACCAGGAGAAGGCCGAATTTCTGAAGCTGAAGCGCTTATTGAAAGAAACTCTTCCTCTCCGGGAACTTGAGAATCCCGAATTTTTCAATTCCCAAATCGTCGAGCAGATCAGGCGGGAAGCAGGCAGCACGAATCGAAGTGGTCGACGTCCATTGCTCGGCCTGCCTGGTGTGGCCTGGGGTGGTATTTGCGCCTTGAGTCTGGGTTTCGTGCTTTTCTTTACCTTGATCCCTCGAGAAGATTTTGCTGACCCGCACGCGAAATATGTGGCTGAGGCTTTAAAGGCTAAGCCGGAGGACCCCAAAGGGAAGGCCACCGTTGAAATCAAGAAAGATATGACCAATATCAAGCTCGAAGGCCTTGATAAGCTTCCCGCTGGACAAGGACCGCACCACTGACGGGGAACGTCTCGGCGGGTCGGCGTTTCAGAAGGTAAGATCGCTTTGGGAAAAGAGACCTTCACAACTTGTCTCTCCGACAAGCTAACGACGTAGGCCAATGCTCCGACCCGCCGAAACGTTTCTGCCGACAATGCGGAATAAAATCGTGCGTTCTTCGGTCCATATAGTTAATGGGTGAAGAACGGAGGCGGTTCGAAGAGACCTTCCTGCCTTTCCTGGACGCCGCTTACAATCTCGCGCGTTGGATTGTGCAGCATGACCAGGACGCGCAAGATATCGTTCAGGAGGCCTATTTGCGGGCTTTTAAGGGTTACCATGGTTTTCGGGGAGGAAACGGCAGAGCCTGGCTGCTCACGATCGTTCGGAACACCGCGTATAGTTGGATGAATAAGCGTTCGGCGGACCAGAAACTCGTGCCGTATGAGGAGGAAAAGCACGCGGATATCATTTCATTTGATCAATCGTTCAGGGAAACCGTGAGCGAAAAACGAAAGGAATACGTCCAGGATGCGCTATTGCGATTGCCCGCCGAGTATCGCGAGGTCATGGTCCTCTATGAGTTCGAAGGTTTGTCGTATAAGGAATTGGCAATAGCACTCGGTGTTCCGATTGGCACTGTCATGTCGCGTTTGAGCCGGGCCCGCCGACGGCTGCTGAAGGAACTCTCGGACATTCGAGGCACGGAGGCTGTCAATGAATTGTGAAGAGGCCAGGCAATTGCTAGACGCCTTCCTGGACGGGGAATTGGAACTGATGCGTCAACTAGGGATGGAAGCGCACCTGGCGGAATGCGCGTTATGTCAGGACGCGGCTGAACGGATGACCCACTGCGGTTCGATTGTGCGAACAAATATGCCAGCTTATAAGGCGCCTCCAGATTTGAAATCAAAGATTCGCGTCGCGCTTCGGAAAGAAGACAAGCCAAACTTCAAATGGTTCACGGAGCACGGACGGCAACTCGCTTACGCCGCCGCTCTCGTCGTTCTAATTTGCTCTCTAGCCTGGAGCTGGTTCTCGGTTTCTCCAACTAAGGACAAGCGACTGGTTGCCGAGGCCATCTCGAATCATTCCCGCTCCTTGATGGTTGATCATCTAGTCGATTTCGCTACCGGCGACCAACATGTTCTCAGGCCCTGGTTCAACGGGAAATTGGATTTTTCGCCGCCGGTCCCGGATCTCACGCAGGCCGGATACACGTTGATCGGCGGTCGCGTCGATATGCTGGAACAGAGGCCTGTCGGAGCGATTGTCTACCAGCACGGGAAAGCTATCGTGAACCTGTTTGTCTGGCCGGCGACAGACCGAAAAATCGGTCTGGAAGTCGAGTCGGAACGCGGATACCACTTCTGCGGATGGAACAAAGCACGATTGAACTTCTTCTGCATTTCCGAGATGAGCGCAGCCGACCTTGAGATGTTCGAGGACGAGGTCCGGGAACATTTGAACCTGTAGGGGTCCTGGACCCCGGAACTATGGTAATTCCGGGGACAAGGACCTGCGTGTTTTGTCCTCGAAATCATCGGCGATGAATTGCCAGGTAGGTGATTCGCCGGACCCTTAGCGTACGCTTGCCGACTTTTTGCTGGAATTCGATGTCTCGTAGTACGACCAGCGCGTTCGCCCCTTTCTGGGCCGCGGATTCGTGCGCGCTTTGGATGGCAGAATTGAGCTGTTCCCCAATCTCTGCCGCGACCGTAACAATCTCCAGTCGGTCATAAGGGCCTTCTGGAACGCCGCGCAACTCCTGGAGGGCAGTCACCGACGTGGCAGGAAAGGTCGGCGGCGGCGGCTTCGGCTTGCGTGCCGCGCATCCGGCAACCATCAGGACCACGGTAATCCATACGATCCATCGCGAGAACTGGAAATGAGACAATTGATAGAAACGCACAAAGTTCGGATTGAGTGTCAGTGGGGAGCCTCTTGATCCGCCCTTCATCTGGATCGATCAAGAAGGAATGAGAGCCGGTCCGGATCAGCGGGGTTGGAACGCCACGCGATGTGTCTATCCGGCCGAGTCAAACAGACCATGCTTGAGTGCGCGAAATAGGTTTGTTGAAAAGAGCCCTCACGATCGAATAGGAAACAAGCCGATAGCCATCCAACCGGGCCTGCGCCGACCGCGAATACGTCAGTTGAAGAGCGCATGATGCGTTCAGATCATTGCGAAATAGGCCGACTCTGGGAAGCAGATTCAAGCAGACTTGAGAGCCGAAGTGACACGGCAAGAATGAGAGATGGTCTCGACGAAGGCCGATGCCTAGCGTGTACACCGACCGCCCAAACGCCCACGCGTTTCTCTGTCAGTCCCGCTGGGCCGCCGCGCGTCCGCAGATGAATTCGGCGATGATAGCGAGGAACAGGGTCGTTGTCCCAAAGCCGCAAACACCCCACCAGCCGGCAACGTGCCAGCAGCATGCCCCCAGGTAGGAGCCGAGCCCTCCGCCGATAAAATAGCAAAACATGTAAACCATGTTAAGCCGGCTCCGCGCACTCGGATCGATGCCGTAGATTCGGGTTTGGTTGGAGACATGACCGCTCTGCACCCCTAAATCCATCAGGATGACTCCGGCAATCAGGCCCGCCAGATGCCTGCCCGCAAAGCCCAGGAAAAGGAACGAGAAAAAGGATAACCAGAGCGCGAGCCGGATGGTGAAACGCGGGCCATGTTTGTCGGCAAGATGACCGATCGTCGGTGCTCCTGCGGCCCCGACGGCGCCGACCAGGCCAAAGAAGCCGGCGGCGGCGCTGGGGCTGGAGAAGTGGTAAGACGTTCCGCCCAGAAAAAAGACGAGCGTGGTCCAGAACGCGGAGAACGCAGCAAAGAACATGGCGCCTAGAAACGCGGCTTCGCGGAGGACGGCATGCTGGCGCACGAGCTGGAGCGTCGAACGCATCAGCGCCGGCCAGGAAAGAATCACTTCGGGACGGCTGACGGGGAATTTTGCGCGGATCGCTACGGCGAGGATCAGCATGCCTGCCGCGGCGATACCGTACACGGCGCGCCATCCAAGCAGCGCCCCAATGGTTCCGCTAAACGTGCGTGCCAATAAAACGCCCAAAAGAATTCCGGCCACGAGTGTCCCCACCACTCGGCCGCGTTGCTGAGGAGCTGCCAGGTGTGCCGCGAACGGGACGACGACATGCACGCTGGCGGCAAAAGCGCCCACGGCAAAGGCGGCGCAGCCGAGGCAGACGGAGTTTGGCGCGATCCCCATCAGCAACAACGACACGAAGGAGCCGAGCACGAGAATAAAAATCAGTGAACGGCGCTCGTACTTATCCCCCAGGGGCACGAATAAAAACATGCCCAGCGCGGTGCCGGCCTGGCTGAGCATAGCGACAGTGCCGGCCCGCGTGACTGACAAGCCAAAGGTGCGTGCAATATCCGCCAGCAGCGGCTGGACGTAATAGATGTTGGCGACGATTACGCCGACCGTGATTGTCATCAGCCACACGGTCGACTGTGGAAAGAGAGCCTCTTCTGCACGCGCCGTGAGTGGTTCCGTTCCTTCATTGGTCATATCGATCTCTTGATCCGCCCAACCTCAATAAATCACAAAAGCTGCTCGTTGATCCTTTTGAGCTCCGAAATATCATCCTTTCGTTCTATTTCGCCTGGCTGGAGCCGCATCTAAGCTCAAAAGAAATGAAAGCGGCTAGGAAAAGAACGCCCAAACGGTCTCAATTGCTGGAAGCCGCTTTCGATGCGGCCCTTGTGATTGTCATCGGCTACGCCTTGATTCTACTTTCGCAGTTTCAAGCGCTCTTTTGAGAGCGGTGTGGTGCGGCAGGGAGAAGCAACCTACCCTGGACTGTGAAGCGACGCCGGTGCCCCGGCTCGGACGGAGCCTCGCCCTACCAAAATGTCCACCTGCCAAAATGTCCAAACTGCAGGCCCAGGGTTTCAACCCTGAGAACCATGCTAAATACTCGGTGGAGTTGATCCTCCATGTCTGATGAGAAGGTCTACTACGATCCACGGTGGATCGCCTCGAAATCAATCACATAAGTCGTTTTCCGATAGTTGCCATCGGTTAGCGCTCCAAGGCGCCGAAAAGAGAATATTGAAGGCAGTCTTAGCGTGAGCAGCGAGTCGGAAGAGCAGTCATCTAATAGCAATCCAAGCGCTGGCTTGCTGTTCAACAAGGCCAGCATCATCGCGACATCCGAACAAGGCGGTATAGACCACTTGAAGAATTAGTTTAAAAAGAAGGTAAGGATATGCTTTGGACTATTGCGGTTATCTTGTTGATATTCTGGCTGCTGGGATTTTCGTTCCACGTCGGCGGAGCACTCATTCACTTAATTTTGGTCATCGCCGTAATCGTTGTCGTAATCAGGCTTGTCACAGGGCGGGGTGTCTAGGCTCTGATGATTTCCGAGGCGCTTTCCATGGGGACGATGGTATCAAAGCGTCAAAACTGCCACCACCGCTGGAGCCAACGGAATCCTCTTAAATTTGCGAGTCGACGGTTAATCAGCTAGTCCGAAGCCTCTTCGCTCATCGCCCTGAACTGGAATCCATATGGCCTGTAGTCCTCGAAAGGCGAGGGCGTTACTCTTCGCCGTAAAAAATCGTAACACGGATTGTAGGTGTTTCCTGGCGTAGAAAACCCGGGACATCACTGTCCCAATGGAAAGATTTAGAACCTCGGCAATTTCGTGATATTGGAGACCATCAAGTTCTTTCAGCACGAGGACCTCACGATGCTCTGGAGAAAGTTCTGTCAGGGCCGCGTGGACCTGCTCTCGGATCTCACTGCGTTGGCAGCTTACGCGGGGATCGGGAAGAGATGAAGGAATAGCCTCGTTGAGCTCGACCTCCTCACGCCGCCCCTCTGCCGGATTGACTCAATCGTCACGTTCATTGTGATGCTGTACAACCACGTATAGAACGAAGATCGACCCTTGAACCGATGGATCGACTGCCAGGCTTTTACAAATCCTTCTTGAGCAAGGTCAGAGGCATCATGCTCATTGCGTACCATGCCGTAGACTACGGTGAGGATCTTGCCGTGGTATTTGGTTACCAGTGTGCCAAAGGCTTCGGTATCTCCTGCTTGAGATCGCCGGGTGAGCTCCCAGTCTCTCGATTGCTGTGAGGGCCTCATTTCCAAGTGTCTTCGGTTCTTACGGCAAAGATCGGACGACGGTCAGCGCCCGCCGAGGCGGTAACGCGGTTAAAGTCGATGCGTCAAAGAGGAAGGGAGCGGGGGAGAGGTTGCTTTCATCTTCTCGTCAACGCTTGGTGATCACTGTTCACACGCGGTCGCAATCCGGGTGCGCGCGTTTGCGCGATTGTCGAAGAAAGAAGAGTCGGTTCGTTTCTTCTTCCCTTCGGATTGTGCCCGTTCGAATTCATTCAATGGCGGTATCAGTAGGCCATTTCTGATCGCCGTAAATAGAACTAAAGACCCAATCCGATCGGCCACGGATCGTGCGATCAAATCGAATGACTCAACCAATTGAACGTTCGAAGGGGAGAAAACGTTCTGTTCCAGCTTCAGTGAGTTTTTGCCGGTTCCTCAGCTTGATCTTCCGGTTTCTCTGTTTGTACGGTGAGAATCGCGCCGGTGGTCGTGTCCACGCGAACCTCCTTGGCATTCTTTGACCCGGGTTTTTGGACATAAACCGACCAGAAATGCCTGCCGTTGGCCGTCTGGAGCTCGGCCGTCCGAATTGTGCCACCGCGTACTTTGCTTAGAGCTATACGTTCTGCCTGCCTCTTCGTAACATGATGTTTCGCCTGATTATTATCACTCGCGAAAGCTGGCGCGAGGTTCACAGTTAAAAAGAGGGCGGCCAATATTGTTAAGCATCGAAAATTGTTCAGCTTCATGAGATTAGTAAAGATCGGATATTAGTTTGACGGGATGCCAGCGAGTTTATCCATCTGCTTAGCGTTTGACAGGCCGTATGTCGATTGAAAGGCATATTTCCCAACGCGAGAATGTTCAGTGAGAACAAGCGTAAAACATCAAAGGAAAGCTGTTACAACCTGGGAGCAGTACTCGCTCAGTAGAAGTCAATGCGCCGCTCAGAGCGGTCTACAATCAATGGACGCAATTCGAAGAATCTCCGCACTTCATGCAAGGCGTCGAGGAAGTCCGCCAAGAAGGTGAAAGGATTGGTCAGTGTCAATGTTGCGTCCCGGCAATCGGTCGCTGGCGATTCGCGAGCAGTGTCGGCCTTGCTGAGAGAAGTTGGCGCTCGCCATTGCGGATCACTTCATCCAAGATCGCATCTTAGCCGCTCCCTTAGGACGGTAACGCAATGACAGACAAATCCAGCGATGCCCCGGGGGTCGTCATCTTCCCACCGCTGATTCCGCTCTTGCTACTGGTAGTCGGGATTGTCCTGAATCTCATTATTCCCCTGGATCTGCTCATTCATCTTCCGCTCCAGGTAAGGATTTTGGTCGGAACTATCGCGTTGGTTGTCGGCCTCAGAATAGTGATCGGCGCGAACCGCATTTTCCGGCGCATCGGCACAAACGTTAACCCGTCCCAGCCGGCGCTGGTGCTCGCGACCACCGGCATATTCACTTGGACGCGAAATCCGATGTACATCGGCGGCGGTATCGTGCTCCTCGGCATCGCGATCGTTGGCGCCCTTGATTGGGTACCGTTGCTCTTGGTGCTTAGTTTGCCGCTCCTGCATTGCGGGATCATCCTTCGCGAGGAGCGTTATCTGGAACGCAAGTTTGGCGACGAATACCGGCGCTACAAGAGCAAGGTTCCACGCTATTGGTGGCGATTCTGAGGGGGGTCGATGATCATTCAAGGCTGGATCAAGAGATGGCCTTCAGAAGTTTCAATGCGTTCCATGCTCCTGAGGCGTTGCTGTCTTGAACCTCGTCAATCAACCGATCACTTGCCGCTAACCCTCTTCGGTTTTTTCTCTCTGCCAAGCGCCGAAACGAGGATGTCACTTAACCATTTTTCGTACCGGTCTGAACTCCATTTGCGGTCGATGACCAGCATGCGGTAGATGTCCCGGCCGGTTAGCATCCACAAGAGGTCCCTGGCATCCTTTTCCTCCAGTCCAGGACGCAGTTGCCCCGACTCGACAAGGTAGGCGATGACCGGGGCCTGGGCCTCGTACCGGCCGCATTCCTTTTCGTTTTCTATCGCCGCTAGTTCTGACATGACCACCCCGGCTTTCCGCAACAAATCGAGCTCCGATCGCTCGGCGTCGTAAATTTGCCGTGCAATTCGGGGAGCCATACGGAGGCGTGCGATCGGGTCAGCCAATTCCGTAACTTCGCCGACAAGATCCTGATAGGGCGGTCCAAAAGCGGCGCGATCCACCAATTCAGTCAGGATACGCCGCTTGGACCCGAAGACCGCGTAAACCGTCGGCGTAGCCACCCCGGCTACCCGGGCGATGGCTTCCATGGTAGCTGCCTCGTAACCTCTTTCCAGGATGAGTTGGCGGGCTGCGGCGGAGATACGCGCCCGCGTCTCGTCGGCCTGTCTCTGGCGGACGAGGGAGTAGTAGGAGCGAACAGTTTTTTTCGCCATTGACCAGGAAAGTAAATTAGTTATAGTCCAATATAACCAATATATTTTAGTCTATTTTGCTCTAACAAACAAACCTTTAGCTGGAGATCTGATTTATGAACACCACCGAACTTGAAGCCCATCCGACTCCTAAAGCCATTGTTTATCGATTCTTCGCCCAAGCCCTGAATGAAGCAAGTTCTGGTGGTCCCGGCGCCCGGGGAGAAACTAAACACCACTCCTAAGGCTGTGAAATTATTTATCCTGGGAGCCACCGGTGGCATAGGGCAGCATCTCGTACGGTTAGCGCTCGCGAACGGGCATCAAGTGACGGCCTATGTTCGTTCACCCGAAAAGATCAGTTTGGCGCGCGAACGACTCAAGGTAATTCGAGGCGATGTACTCCATGCGGACCAGATGGCCCGCTCGATGGCTGGCCATGATGCTGTCCTATCTTCCTTCGGACCCCTGACGGTACTCCCTTCGACCCTTCGGCGTGAGTTCGGGCGCACCTTGGCCGCAGCTATGCGTCAGAGCAGCGTTCATCGATTGGAACTCGTTTCGGCAGCATTTCTTTTTCAAGAGGTCGGCTTCTTTGGCCGATTCCTCAAGGCGACACTGTTCCGGCAAATGATTCCCGACATGGCCGGAATGGAAACTGAGGTCTGTCAAAGCGATCTCGATTGGACCATTGTCCGCCCTCCGCGTCTGTCCAACGGCCCGGTCACTGGTGCTTATCGAATCGAAGATGGAAATCTGCCCCCAGGCGGATTTCTGATTTCGCGGGCGGATGTGGCCCACCTTATGATCAGTGAGGCCGAGAAAATGAGGCACCTAAGGCGGATTGTCGGTGTGGCGAATTAGGCCGTGACAGATCGCATGCGGAGAAAGTGTTGAACGAGCCAGGAGCCTGCGATCCTTTGCGCTATTTTGCGAGATAGCCGCCGTCGATCACCATCGCATGCCCGGTCGTGAAAGACGCAGCATCACAGCAAAGCCATGCAACCGCTTCCGCGACCTCCCCGGGCTCGCCGAGACGGCGTGCACCTTTTTGGGAAGGAGCGATTGCCCGAATGCCGAGTTTCTGCATCGCCTTTAACACTCGGCCGAGCGGCCGCCAGCGGGGTGGCAAATCACGTTCCAGTTTCGCGTCGGCCGCTCGCTCGATCATCGGAGTATGAATCAAGCCTGGGCATACGGCATTCACGCGGATGCCGAAACGTCGATACTCCAATGCTGCTGCCTTGGTTAGACCGATAACGCCATGCTTACTCGCCGTATATGCAGCGAGCTGCGAGAGCCCGGCTAGGCCGGCCACCGACGCAGTGTTAACGATTGCACCGCGCCCGAGTTTAAGCATCGCCGGGATTTCATATTTAAGACACAACCACACGCCCTTCAGATTTATCTCAATGGTTCTGTCCCATTCCGCCTCAGAACAATCTGCGATACGGGCGATCGGTCCTTCGATGCCGGCGTTGTTGTGCGCGACATCCAGCTGCCCAAAAGTCGCCAACGTTTTCTCGATAAGTGCCGCCACTTGGTCGGAACGCGTTACATCGACGGCAAAGAAAATAGCTTCGCCGCCAGCCTCCTGAATCAATCGGACTGTTTCCTCTCCAGCTTCTACTGCCAGGTCGGCCACGACGACCTTGGCGCCATCGCGCGCGAACACGATCGAAGAGGCCCGGCCAATCCCATTTCCAGCGCCAGTTACCAGAGCTACTTTTCCGGCAAAGTCGGCCATTACAGCGTCGATTTGGAATGCGATTCAACGATCATGCGCATTCCGTATTTGGGCCGGAGCGTAATCAATGGTTCAAGGGCGACTCGCTGGTCTGGCGCCAGCCTCAAACGCCAGCGCTGCGCAATGGTCGCTAAGGCGAGAAGCCCAGTGGCCCAAGCAAATCCTTCGCCAATGCATTGGCGTGGCCCACCGCCAAACGGAAAATAGCAGTACCGCGGTCTTTTCGCAGTCGCTTCCGGGGTCCATCGCTCCGGCTCAAAACGATCGGGGTCTGGAAAATATCTGGCGTCACGTTGCATGAGGTATTGACTCATGAAGATGAATGAACCAGGCGGAAACGTGTACCCCGCGAGCGACCAAGCTTTTGGATTGCGACGGGCGACAATCCAAACCGGCGGGTAGAGGCGCATCGCTTCGCTAAAAACCATGCGGTTATAGGGCAGTGCATCCAGATTGTCAATCGTCGGCATTCGACCCTGCAACGCACTTCGCAATTCAATTTGGAGTTTCTGTTGCGTTTCTGGATGCTGCGACAACAGATACCAGGTCCAGGTAAGGGCGTGCGCGGTCGTTTCATGCCCGGCCATCAGCATAGTCAAAGTTTCATCGCGAATCTCTTCCTCCGTGAGAGATGGGTTTCCGGTTTCTTCGTCGCAGACTCGGAGGAGGGTGGATAGCAAATCGTTTACCGGAGCGTCGGCGGCTCTGCGCTCACGTATTATTCGGTAAACGATGTCATCGAAACTAGCGCTCGCTTCCTTAAAACGGTGAAGTCGGCCTAATGTCACCTTGTCGAGCAAATCATGAATCACCGGCAACGTCCGGCAGTGAGTCATTTTAATGATGGTGTTGGCGGCTTCCGCGATACCATCGGTGCCTCCCTCCATTTCGGCGCTGAAAAGCGTCTTTAAAACAATCGCAAGAGTCAGACGCAACATTTCAGTTTCGACATCGAGTTCATCGCCTTCGGACCAGCGATCGCACAATTGTGCGCACTTGCCACTGATCGTCTCGTTCCACTGGCGTAAGATCTCTCGGTGAAAAGCAGGCGCGAGCATCCGCTTATGCCGCCGATGATAATCGCCCTGGCTCGTCAGCAGGCCGCGTCCCAGGAAACGCTTTAAGGCTGGTGGCGTCGATCGTGCCATCTCGCTCTGGGGAGCGCAAAGAATCGTCTTTATATAATCCGGATGGTTGATTAGGTAGTCGTTGCGACGTCCAAGTTGCATGTGGACGAGGTCACCGTATTGCAGAGCGATCTTTTGCAGGGTTAATAGTGGATCTCGGTATCGGGACAAGCATCGAGTGAAGACCGATATTCCTTTGGGTCCGGGCGGATGGCTTGGCGCGGACCTGGAAGACTTTTCGTATAAAACAGCCCTTGTTGGTTGCATCATTGGGAGCTAACCGCGCTATTCGGATGTTGTGTAACCGAACCGCAGCAGACTAACCTGAATGACTTACAAAAATAAGCCGCCGCTAATCTAGTTTTATTTTGCGTTTTCGGTCGACCTTGCCAAGTCTACCCAAGTTTCTTTCGACGTGTCAGCGAACTGACGCCGTCAATCGGAGCCGCCGCAAAAATTAGAGTTCGCAGGAAGATCCGCCAGAGAACAAACGGGGTGTTAGCCTTTCAGGTGACCCAGTCCGTGGGCGAGCTTCGGTCCCTGGCCATAGGAATGATGCAGCGTAACGCGTTTTGTGGAACTGATCGATGCAACGGCTGAGCACTTGGTTGCTCACGGCGGATAGGTGCAAGCCTTGTTATTGAGCCATTCATCGGACCGGGCGAGACCGGTGCTCCTTGCGGAGTTCCTCTGCCGCTGTCCTTATTTACAATCGTTCGCCGTTTGTTCAAGTGAATGGCGTACATAGCTGCGAATCACTTTACGACTGTCGCTTCGGCCCTGGAGTGTTTGTGCTAGAGACTCCCGTCCGCTCCGGCCTAAAAGGTGCGACGACCGCCAATCACAACGCTGCAGGCATCGCTTGGACCCGGGTGGGCCAGGGTCGATCTGGGACGCGGTGTTATAGTAAATATTGTGATAATGAATATTCTTTCTTTTAGCGCCGTTCAGGTGTAAATTCTTCGCCTTTGACACCTTCTCATTTCATTGCCATTCCAGGCAGGCCTTCGCTGCCTCGGGGGGAGCCCAACGGCGCAACTTCACGTGAGGGCGGCTCTATCGTGCTCGCTGTGGCGATGAGCAGTGAACGATGCAGGCGGAGTACTCAATGGGAATCATGAAAAATTGGACGATTGGAAAGCGACTTACCCTCGGATTTGCTGGCGTCGTACTGATAACTGTTTGCGTGAGCATTTACGCATCTACGCGATTGGAGGCGATCCAAAGCCAGGGCGCCGCTTTGGCAAATGATAGTCTTCCCGGTGCACAACAGATTAGCGAAACCCTGGCGCAGTTGACCGAATCGGCGTAGCAAACCGTAGATTCGCTGCATCAATCAAGTATTGTCATGGACCAATTGAATTCCACCGCGAGCGACCTGCGCACAAACGTCTCGCGCCTCGGGGTCCAGACTGCATAACCGTGCGAACTTCGGGTGGTACTCAATGGCAATTATAAACAAATTGACGATCGGAAAGAGGCTTACCTTCGGATTTGCGGGGGTCATATTGATAACTCTTTGTTTGAGTGTTTACGCATTTACGCGTTTAGAGGCGATCCAAGGTCAGGCCTCATCTTTGGCTAAGGATAGTCTTCCCGGTGCAGTTTCAATGGGACAGATTGCAGCTCTTAGCGAATCGGAAGTGGCGTTGGTCTTACAGCACATCAAGGCGAATGATGCGCAGGAGGTGCAGAAATTAGACGCGGAGTTGCGAGATAACCACGAAAAGTTAAGTACCTTCTTCAAGGCCTATGAGGCTACGATCTTTGGTGCGGAAGAAGCCGAGCGTTTCAAGAGGCTGAATACTACCTATGCAGCCTACCTTACTCCGCTGGAGGAGGTTTTAAAGCTGAGCCGTTCACAGAAAGACAGGGAAGCCTACGACCTCTACGATCAACAGCTTCAGCCAGCATTCAAAAGGTTTTTGGAGGGGGTTGACGATGACGTCGCATACAACAAAAAGGCCGCCGAAACCTCTGTCAGGAAATTGAACTCTGCGGCAGCGGAATCAAAAGTTGTCCTTATCATTGGAATGATCCTCAGTTTCGTTCTGGCCGTCCTGATTTGCTATTCTGTCGTGCGAGCGATCAAGCAACCGTTGGCTAAAATGATCGATCTAATGTCCGATATCAGGATCGGAAACTTTACGCGTCGACTGGCGTTGCGACGTAATGATGAACTCGGCGAACTGGCGGATGGTTTCGATCGGATGAGCGACGACCTGACCAACCTGGTCGGCCAAGTGCAACGCTCAGCCTTGCAAGTCGCCTCCTCGGTAACCGAAATTGCCGCGACTGCCAAAGAACATCAAGCGACCAGTTCTGAGACGGCGTCTGCCACCAGCGAGATTGGCGCAACTTCAAAGGAGATAGCGGCTACCTCCAAAGTATTGCTCAAGACCATCAATGATGTGACTGAAGTTGCGGAGCAAACGGCCAATATGGCAGGCACAGGTCAGAACGGCTTGGCCCGGATGGAAGCCACTATGCGGCAGGTGATGGAGGCAGGGGGCGCAGTGAATGCCAAGCTGGGGGTGTTGAATGAAAAAGCCAGTAACATCAACCAGGTCGTGACAACCATCACCAAAGTTGCCGACCAAACGAATCTGCTCTCACTCAATGCGGCTATTGAAGCGGAAAAGGCAGGTGAGCATGGCCGCGGGTTCGCTGTTGTGGCCACTGAGATTCGGCGTCTCGCGGACCAAACTGCCATCGCAAGTTACGACATCGAACAGCTTGTCAAGGAGATGCAGTCAGCGGTTTCCGCCGGAGTAATGGGTATGGACAAATTCTCCGAAGAGGTGCGCCGAGGCGTGCAAGAAGTCGGCCAGGTGAGTGAACAATTGGCGCAAATCATCGGACAAGTACAGACACTAACACCGCAGTTTGAGACTGTGAACGAAGGGATGCAGTCGCAGTCTACCGGTGCACAACAGATTAGCGAAGCCCTGGCACAGTTGACCGAATCGGCGCAGCAAACCGTCGATTCGCTGCATCAATCAAGTATTGTTATGGACCAATTGAATTCCACGGCGAACGACCTGCGCACCAGCACATCGCGCTTTAAATTGAATGGCGCTTAACCCGATCGAACCTTCGTTCCGCTCTGCATGCTTTTTATTTTATTCCAAATTGGTCGGGACCGCTATGCACTGTCCGCCAGCAGTATCATCGAGGTCCTCCCGCTCATGAACTTGAAAAGAGTTCCCGGCGCGCCGGCCGGGGTGGCCGGAGTGTTAAATTATCGTGGAACTCCGGTGCCGGTAATCGATTTAAACGAAATGACGCTGGGGGAACCTGCAGCGCGGCGCTTGAGCACACGCATCATCCTGGTGATGTATCCGCTCGAGGCTCAGGATCCTCGTGCGCTCGGACTGATTGCTGAACACGCAACGAATATGATTCAGCGGTCTGTCCAAGATTTTATTGAGACAGGTGTTGAGTCTGACGATGCGCGTTTTCTTGGCAGAGTGGCCAATGATGCTGGAGGCTTAATCCAGTGGATCGAAGTTGAACGATTACTCACACCTGAAGTCCGTAATGTACTGTTTCTTGAACTCCTTCGAAGCTAATGCCGCTCCCACAAATCATTGCACTGCTTCACGAGACCCTCGGTCTTGATGTCGCTTCTGTGGGGATCAGCTTGATTGAACGCGCTGTCAAACGGCGTGTCAACGTTAACGACCCTCGAGATATCTCGCAATACGCCGATCTTTTGCAGCGCTCCCAACCCGAATTGCAAAACTTATTCGAAGCAGTGGCTGAAACGGTGAAGCACGAAAAAGAGAGGGTGCCCAATTTGGCTTTTGCCGAACAACTCGCCGATAAAGGGCAGTTAGGAGAAGCGGCAGAAATCTGCGAAGTCTTTTTACGTGAGGAGGGCCCATCAGCACGCGCTTTTCATTTGCTCGGCTTGATCCGCGATTGTGCGGGTGACCAGCACCAGGCGGGTGAGTTTTATCGCAAGGCGCTTTATCTTGAGCCTGATCGCTATGAGGTGCTGATCCATCTCGCACTGCTAAAGGATAAAAGCGGCGACAGCGTTGGGGCAAAGACCTTGAAAAACCGTGCTCGACGTGTTCTGGAGCGAACGAAATGAAGGCGGACCTGCCAAAACGCGGTTTGGAATCCGTGAGTTCCATCAAGCTCGACGATTGTTGGAATAAAATCGGTGTCTGGGGCAATCGTGAATGCGGCGAGTTAAAGAAAGTGATTCACTGTCGCAACTGTATTGTCTATTCGTCAGCAGCTGCACAACTCCTTGGTGCAGAACTGCCACAGGACTATCTGGAACGCTGGACCAAACATTTCGCCTCCGGGCTAAAGGGCGAGAGCCGACAGATGCAAGCTGCCCTGATATTTCGAATCGGCGCCGAGTGGCTGGCATTGTCACCAACCAATTTACAGGAGATTTCTGAGGCTCGGCCGATTCACTCCGTGCCACGAGGACGAAGTAACACTCTCTTGGGCTTGGCCAATATTCGTGGGGAATTGCTGGTTTGTGTGGCACTCGATCGAGTGCTGGGTTTAGAAAAAATGGGGCCAGAAAAGTCGAGCTCCAAACGAGCGCTTTATCGCCGCATGGTCGTGGCTGGTCGCGAAGATTCGCGGTTTGTTTTCCCCGTAGACGAAGTGCATGGCATCCACTGGTTCGACCCGAAGGAGTTGAAAGGGGTTCCTTCCACAGTAGCAAAGGCTCAAGCAACTTACATCAAAGGCCTGCTTCTTTGGCAGAACAAAAGCGTTGGCTGTCTCAATGATCAATTGCTCTTCGATACGCTAGATGGAAGCCTGACATGAGCGCCAAAGATCCAAATGATCTGAGTGAATTTTCCATGGTCGAGCTCTTCCGACTCGAAGTGGAAAACCAGAGTGTTGTCTTTACCGAGAATCTACTTGCGCTAGAACAAAATCCAACGGATGCATCGCGGCTGGGGGCACTGATGCGGGCGGCGCATTCGCTGAAAGGCGCCGCACGGATGGTCGACCTCGACGCCGCGGTCGTGGTGGCGAATGAATTGGAGGACGTATTTGTCGCGGCGCAGGGAGGATCGCTGGTGTTGCTGCCCGAACATGTCGACGTGCTGTTGCACGGCGTGGATTTGTTACACCGAATCGCCCAAGCGCCGGACGGTAAAATCGAAGCAGAGAACTTTGGGCGAACTGATGGGGTTCAACAGTTTATTCGCGATCTGGACAAAGTGCGGGCGGACCACCCTGCTAAAGCGGTAAAAGTGGAATCGCCGCCATCGGAAAACACCAATGTTTCGGAATCTCTGCCGAGCACCTTCCAGGCAGAGGCAGCGATCACGTCCCCTTCGAACGAAGTTAATGATGCGCAGCGAAAACATCAGCGATTTCTGCGCGTTACACCGGAAAATTTGAATCGACTTCTTGCGCTGACCGGGGAATCGCTGGTGGAATCCCGTCGCCTGGTTCCTTTTTCAAAGTCGTTGCTGCGGCTCAAGCGGGAGCACAACGAATTGGCCCAAATACTGGATCGAATTCGTGAGTCGCTAGGCCGCGAAAAATTCAACGAACACGCAGAAGCTCAAGTAGCTCAAGCGCGGGTTCAATTGGTGCGGTGTCGGGAAGATTTGTCAAAACGGCTGCTTGAGTTGGAAGAATTCCGTAGGCGTTCGGCTAATCTCTCACATCGCCTTTATGATGAGGCTTTGGCCTGTCGAATGAGACCGTTTGCGGACGGCATTCAAGGCTTTCCGCGAATGGTCCGCGATTTGGCCCGTGATTTAGGAAAACAGGCAAGGCTTGAAATACGAGGCCCGGCCACCTATGTCGATCGCGATATTCTGGAAAAGCTTGAAGCACCGCTGACACACCTTGTGCGCAACGCAATAGATCACGCGATTGAGCTACCTGAGATGCGTCGCGCGGCAGGTAAACCTGTCGAGGGGACTATTCGATTGGAGGCCCAACATAGTGCAGGCAATCTTTTGATTACTGTTTCAGACGATGGCCGTGGAATCGATCTGGCGGATTTGCGAAATGCAATCGTCCAAAAGAAACTCACGGCGCCTGAGGCGGCCGAACAGATGAGTGAAAGCGAAGTGTTGGGATTCCTTCTTCTGCCCGGCTTCACGACGAAGCAAACGGTTACGGAGATATCCGGACGCGGAGTCGGATTGGATGCAGTTCAGGCGATCGTGAGGGAAGTACGAGGCGGAATTCGCATTTGGACGGACGTGGGTAGCGGAACAACCTTCCAAATGCGACTACCTTTGACACTTTCCATCGTGAGAGCGTTGCTCGTTGAAATTGGGAACGAGCCGTATGCGTTTCCACTAGTGCACATTAATCGCGCGCTCAAAGTGGCGAGAAAAGACATTGAGGTTGTAGCAGGTCGTCAGCATTTTCGCTTCGAAGATCGACAAATCGGCCTTATCGCGGCTAACCAAATTTTCGGAAGCACGGAAGACAATCATTCGGGCGAGCAGGTTTCGGTTGTTGTCATCGGCAACAAAGCAAATTGTTACGGCGTTGTAACCGAAAAATTTCTCGGCGAACGCGAGCTCGTAATAAAGCCATTGGATCCGCGACTGGGAAAGATCAAAGATATCAGTTCGGGGGCGCTTCTGGATGATGGTTCGCCGGTTTTGATTGTGGATGTAGAGGATCTGATTCGCTCCGTCGAAAAATCTATTGAAGCCGGAACACTGGCCGGAGTGCCAAGCGGGACCAATGGAGAGACGCTGAAAAAGCCCAAACGTGTTTTGGTAGTAGACGATTCGCTGACAGTCCGGGAACTGGAGAAAAAGCTTTTACGGACTCGAGGATACGAAGTTGAGATTGCGGTGGACGGAATGGATGCCTGGAACGCCGTCCGTACCGGCCACTTCGACTTAGTCATAACCGATGTTGATATGCCGCGCATGGATGGAATCGAATTCGTCACGCTGAGCAAAAAGGATTCGAACCTCAAATCACTCCCAGTGATGATTGTTTCCTACAAAGATCGTGCTGAAGACCGACGTCGCGGACTAGAAGCCGGAGCAGACTACTATCTGGCAAAAGCAAGTTTCCATGATGAGGCGCTACTCCAGGCGGTCGTAAATTTAATCGGCGAGGCCACAGAGTGAGAATTGGCATCGTGAACGATTCGCCAAGTGCGGCTGAATTGCTGCGCAGGCTCATTCGCGCCTCTGAAGAGCATCAGATTGCTTGGATTGCACGGGACGGCGCGGAGGCCGTCAAGCTGTGTGAAAGTGATTTGCCGGAACTCGTCCTGATGGATCTGATCATGCCATACATGGACGGGGCGGAGGCTACTCGTCGAATCATGAGTCAGACGCCCTGTCCGATATTGATTGTGACGGCGACCGTTGGAGGAAATGCGACCAAGGTTTTTGAAGCTTTGGGTGCGGGTGCGATAGACGCAATAGACACTCCGAAGGTAACTGGATCTCAGAACCGTGGACAGGCATTGCTGCTGAAGATCCAGGGAATCGACCGTCAGAACGCTTGGAAGGAGCATTTTGCAGATGACATTGTGTCAAAAGTTGAAAGCACAGCTGTCAAGTTAGTTTTAATCGGCGCTTCAGCGGGCGGCCCGGCGGCACTAGTCGAGGTTCTGTCCGCTCTTCCCAAAGATTTTTCTCCGGCTATCATTATTGTTCAGCACATTAACCGGCTGTTTGCGCCGGGATTGGTGGAATGGTTAAACGGGCATTCGAATTTACCTGTTCGACTGGCTTGTGAAGGCGCCTCAGTGAGTTCTGGCAACGTTTTGGTTGCTGGCAGCGACGATCATCTGGTCTTTAAGAATACCCGGGAACTTGGCTACATCGCGGAGCCAGAAGAAAACCCCTATCGCCCTTCCGTCGATGTATTCTTTGAGAGTGCAGCGCGTTTCTTTCGAGGAGCGATGACAGGCGTCCTTCTGACTGGCATGGGGCGGGACGGTGCACGAGGTTTAAAAACATTGCGCGATGCGGGATATCATACGATTGCGCAGGACAAAAGTACCAGCGCGGTGTACGGGATGCCGAAAGCTGCCGCGGCGCTGAATGCTGCGAGTGAAATTTTGCCGCTCCAGAAGATTGGACCACGGCTGAGAGAACTATTTGGTCCAGAAGCAAAAGGGACACATTCCAAGAGAAGAGGCGGGGGATCGGTGATCGGGTTACCAGCAAGAACAAACCTCGTTTGCTATCCAAAAGAGAGCGATGAACGAGGTTAGCAATGGGGGAGGGACAAAATGAGGTCGGCATTCAAAGATATCGAGAGCGCGACAGAGAAGATCCTGGTGTTGTTAGTCGACGACCAGGCAATGGTAGCCGAAGGCGTTCGACGTATGCTAGCAACTGATCCGGCGATCGCCTTCCACTATGTGAGCGATCCCAAGCAAGCGATCCAATCGGCCATAAAGGCTCGCCCGACCGTGATCTTGCAAGACCTCGTGATGCCCGAGGTAAACGGACTTGACCTGCTCAAGGAATACCGCAGTAACCCGTCCACTAGCGCGATTCCTGTTATTGTCCTTTCCAGCAAAGAAGAGCCTGCGATCAAACAGATGGCGTTTGAATCAGGAGCCAATGATTACATGGTCAAATTACCGCACCGGATCGAATTGCTTGCGCGGGTGCGTTTGCATTCCGAAGCATACATACACGAGTTGCAAAGGCAGCGGGCGTATCTGGCGCTGGAAGCGAGTCAACGGGAATTGACGGAGAAAAACTGCGAGTTAGAGCTTCTCAACCAAAAGCTCGAGGAGGCAACTCGCTTCAAGTCGGTATTCTTTGCAAATGTGAGTCATGAGGTACGAACGCCATTAATTGCGGTCCTTGGCATGGCGGAGATCCTTTCTGACACGAGCCTCGACGTTCATCAGCATGAGTTGGTCAATGTCATTCGCACTAGCGGAGAAACTCTTTTACAAATCATCAACGATATCCTGGACCTCTCCAAATTCGAATCCGGCAAACTCGAATTGGAGTCGCTGCCCTTCGCGCTCCGCGACGTGGTCGATCAAGCAATGGATTTATTGGCGCCTATGGCATTTGGCAAGGGGCTTGAAATCAGCGCCTGGATCGACCCACGAATAGCATCTACCGTGGTCGGCGACATTACCAGGGTAAGGCAAGTTCTGCTCAATCTTTTGAACAACGCGATTAAGTTCACGTCCAGCGGTGAAATCTACTTGCAAGCAGAGCCTTCGGTCGATCTCGACAACATGATACATTTTTGCGTTGAAGACACCGGTTTGGGTATCCCACCAGAAAAACTCGATCGGCTTTTTCGGTCCTTCAGCCAAGAGGATGCGTCGACGAATCGGCGTTTTGGCGGCACAGGGCTGGGTCTGTCAATCTGTCAAAATTTGACCGCATTAATGGGAGGTCGAATATGGGTGGAAAGCACGGTCGGGAAAGGTACGCAATTTTATTTTGTCATCTCGCTTCCAGCCGCAGAGTTTGGGGAGGGCGCTCACAAAGGCCAGGTTTTACGAGGCAAGCGAATGGTTGCGCTGGTCCGGAATGATCGACTGATCCGCCTGCTTTCCGCTTGGGCGGAAGAACTTAATTTGGAATTAGTCGTCCGATCCGATCAACCAGAAAAGCTCGAGGACGCTCAGCCGGACTACTTTATCATCGACGCCGATCAGTGCGAGGTTCAGATTCCGCAATTCAGCCCAACAACGGTTCTCCTTCTGACTCGGTCCAAGAACATATCAGAACTGGCGAACCGCTATCCGAGCACGACCGTGCTCTCGCTTCCGCTTAAGAAGCGTCGCTTCCTCCAGGCCGTAGGGGGGTTAGCCGATGCCAACGACGCAAGCCTCTCGCCTAAAACTGTTTTGGAGACAGATCCGACGCTCTCCAGGCTCAATATTCTGGTGGCAGATGACAATATAGTAAACCGTCGGGTTTGTGTCGCGCAATTGCAAAAGCTCGGGGTCTGGAGCATTTCGGAAGCCGAAGACGGACGCCAGGCAATCGCTGCTGCGCAAAGCCAGGCGTTTGACCTCATTTTGATGGACGTACAGATGCCGGAAATCGACGGCCTGGAGGCCACTCACCAGATTCGCCTGTCACTATCTAATTCTAAGTCAAGACAACCGCGAATCGTCGGCCTCACTGCGAATGCTGTGAGCGAGGAACGGGAAAGATGCCTAGAAGCGGGTATGGACGATAAGCTCAGTAAGCCGGTACGCATTGACGAGTTGAAAGCTGTGCTGCAGGCAACCGATAAAATGGGATCAACTGATCGAGCTTCGCCCGCCTTCGGTTCTGATTTACGCCTGTGCGACGAGCGTCAATTGAACGAGCTATTGGAAGTTGATGATTCTGGCGAGTTCGTGACCAAAATTCTCCAACTCTTTATAGAGCAAGCCGAACAGTTGGCAAGCCGATTGCCCAAGTTGGCCGTTGATCCGAAGGTCCTTGCATCGGAGGCGCACAAAATGAAAGGCGCTGCCGCGTACGTTGGCGCGACGCGAGCTGCTTTTTTTTGCGGCATCGTGGAAAAGGCGGCGAAATTGTCACACCCTATACTCGATCAGAGAGCTGTCACTGATCTAAAAGAATCACTAAACCTTACGGTTAATGATTATCAAAAGCGATTAAAGGATAAATAAACTCCGTACATAAACGAACCGCTGGAGTATTCCTCGATACGCTTAGCGCGCTGGCCTAGTTCAAGGAGGCTCGCTTTAGTTTTCACTCAATCTGAAGCTCGGCGCGGCCTTCCGGGAGGATGGGCCTTATTTCAATGATGTGACCGAAATCCAGCAAAGGGTCTCCTTTGGCGATCTCTACCGCTTCCTCAAGACTGGCTGCTTGAACGAACCAGTAGCCTGCGATCCCTTCCTTGGATTCCGCAAACGGGCCGTCTGTTACTCCCTTTCTGCCGGAAAGAACCTTGCCTTCAGGCGCAAGCTGATGGCCGCTTCTTATCTTTCCCTCACCGGCCAATTGTTCGAACCAGGCGTAGAATCGTTTCATGGCATTCTGCATGCCTTCCGGAGTGAGACTTTCAACCAGCCTAGCGCCTCGGCAGATCACTAGGTATTCTGCGGCCGTCGTTTGTATGCTCATCGCTGTTTGCGGCCAAACTAGCGTGGGCAAGATTTGACCGCAATTTTATTTAGTTCAAGCGATAAGGGCTTTCAGGAGTTTCTCGTTGAATCCCGTGCCGACTCTGCCCGGATTGGGTGACCTGCCAATGCATCGAGTCCCCGAGCTCACGCCGGCCGCGTGGGCCGCCTGCAGGAAATAACCGCGACAAAGTCCAGCCGCGCTGACCCGTGTGATTGGTAAGACGGATACCGATTTCTCAAGCCAGCTCCTAGATCACCCGTTCGGGTGATTGCGCTATCCAGTGTGTCGGAATATTTATCCTCCATTGCTCGATTTCCTTCTCCTTAAGGCCGTTCTTTTACGGAGCAAGGGGTCCAGAGTTTCGAGCATTACCGGGTAGTAGCATATGGCTGCACACACGACTTTACGCAGGCGCAAGTTTCTTCTCGTGCGTCGCATTCCCCTATAGCATGGAGAAATCAATCAATACGACCAACTAGAAGAAGCGAGCGGAAGCAAAACGGCGCTTCCAACCATAGTTGGCCCCTTGGCCGCCGCTCCCATCCTCATGATCTGGTTATCACTATCGGAACAACGGATCTGATCAATCACTGGTACTGCAAACGGAGTAACGATATGCCTGACTATTTCTTCTCTGGAACCGAATATATTCGAATCACCCGCGGAACGACTGGACCTGGTACCGTCGACCCGGGTTATCCTGCGCCGATATCGGTGTGGGGCTGGGACGCCTTCGGTGTCCACGGGATTGACGCTGCTCTGTACAGCGGAACGAAATGCTATTTCTTCTCCGGCAAAGAATACATTCGGGTCACACGCGGAGAGGTCGGGGCCGGCACCGTTGACCCGGGCTATCCAAAACCCATTTCAGTTTGGGGCTGGGGCAGTTTCGGAGCCAACGGGATTGACGCCGCCCTGAACAGCGGACCCAAGGATTATTTCTTTTCAGGCAAAGAATACATTCGCGTGACCCGGGGCGATACCGGCCCTGGGACGGTTGACCCGGGCTATCCAAAACCCATTTCGGTTTGGGGTTGGGGCAGCTTCGGAGCTAATGGAATCGATGCCGCGCTTTACAGCGGACCCAAGTGCTACTTTTTCTCAGGCGGGGAGTACATTCGCGTGACCCGGGGTAATACTGGAGCCGGTACGGTTGATCCCGGTTATCCGAAACCCATTTCCGTTTGGGGTTGGGGCAGCTTCGGAGCCAATGGAATCAACGCTGCGCTGTTTAGCGGAATCGACTATTTTGTTCCTTTCCAAGTCGAGCCTCAGTTGGAATCCGAATGGTGCTGGGCTGCCGTTTCAACGAGTGTCGCCCACTATTACGCACCATCCAGCAAGGTGACCCAGTGTGACGTTGTCAATCAGCAGCTCAACCGGACGGACTGTTGCAGAAATCCCGGATCGAATAGTTGCAATCAACCCGGCTATTTAGACCAGGCCCTCCAGTATGTCGGAAATTTTGCTTCCGAAGAAGGCCAGGGTTCTTTTCAGGATCTCACCAACGCGCTGAGCTCGGGTACTCCTCCCTGTATTCGCATCGGCTGGTCCGGCGGAGGCGGCCACTTCATTGGTGTCTATGGCTGCCAAGCGGGCGACCTGATACTGGTCACCGATCCAATTTACGGTGACTCGATTGTCACGTATGATACGCTTACCGGCGGCGCTTACCAAGGCAGTGGAACCTGGACCAATACTTACTTCACGCAGCTCTAAATGGTGAGACCATAAGGAAACCAAACCGTATGCCTATCGACATTCCTCCCGCGCCCACGCAATCAATTGAAGCGTTACGAAGCGCTTTTCCCTCCTTGATTAACCGGCCTGCGTTGACGAAGATCGCGCCACGTTTGGCGGCTGCTTTGGCCAATCCATCTGCCGCAACTTCCCTGACTCCCATTCTCTCCTATCGGGTGTATACCCTCGGACTGTCTGATCTCGCTTCCGGTGAGAGCAACGGTCTGCGAGCCGCAAAACCCGCCGGTTGGAGACACACACTTTCTTCGAATGGAGAGGTCATCACGGTGGATGTCTCCTCGGATCAGTCGGGCTCCAACCACAAATTTGCAGCTCTTAGCTCCAACCCTTCCGCGGCACAAGTCCAAGACGAAATCCAAGCGTTGAACCGGGATCGCGGAATCGCCCATGCCTCCTACGAGTTTTCCTTGCTACAGATACCGGCGATGGCGGTCAAAGCGATCTGGTTGCATGACCCTTCCGGAAAGAGCTCGGACATCTTGATCCCAGTAGCTCCAGTTCGGCGCGAATTGATCGCACGTCGCAAATATCAAGTTGCTGAATTCATCGACGCCCTGCGGGATTCAGCAGCCAGAATCCTGAGCGCAGATGGTCCCGGCAAGGGATCGACCTAGCGGTTCTGCACCGTCGGAGTATCGATAGTGAAGGACGCCAAGGTAGTTCCTTTTGCAGACCCTCTCACCCCCTGGCCAGCGCGTCATAAACTCGCAATCATTCTTGGCCATGCCTAGCGCTTTCCGGAATCACATTATCCTTGTAAAATCGAGAGTAAAAATCCGAGTCTAACCGGTGGGCCTGGTACGCCAGCAGAGTGCGGAACGGTCCGCCGTTCACCGGAAAACGCCCGTATTGTTCAAACACGTATTTGCAATACTGGATCGTGGCGGCGATGGCCTCGTCTGAGTAGCGCGGGATCTCTGATTGCACCGCCTCTCCGTCGCGCCAAGCGGTCGATCCGCCTCCGTCACGAAAGGTTCCGCAGCCCGCGGGCGTACTTATAATCAACAAAGGCCAGTACTGCTTCTTCCATGTCGCGATAATATGGCGGACAAAAGGGTCGAATTAAAATCTTGCCGTCGCGTTCCAAGCCAACCGGCGTCGGTACGGGCAGATCCCCGGGGGCGCCGATTGGCGCGCCGATCACAGAGTTCCCCGGTTCGACGATCGTTAGAAAATTTTGGACGACCCGATCTTTAATCGCATGGGTCAGCTTGTTATTAACAGACATTGTCATTCCCCCTTACCGTTCGCTGGCAGATACCCTTTTTGGACCGCCTCTTCTTCGGACTGGTACTCACCTTTTTTGGTCTTACCATAATATCGCGATCCGGGCTTCCAATACTTCCCACTCTTTGTGTTGACCCAAACCTGATCAGAACTCAGGGGCGTCTCGGCAGCGATGAGCGACGCAACCCGCGAGACGGGCGGATTTGGGCTGACATAGAATCTATACGCTTCGATCCAGTTTGCGGCGATGGCCTGTTGGGCTGTTTTCAGGTCGAGCTGTCCGCTGCAAACCATTTGATGAAGCTTGCCTTCGAGACGGTCTTTCACTCGGGCGTTCCAAGGCGACGTTCGATGGGATTCCGGCCAGAGATTTCTCATTGAATTGGAACCGCCGAGTTCTAGCGGAATTAGATGATCGACTTCGTAGTCGCCGGAGCCGTGCGACGTGACGCCGTATTCTCGGTAGACCTCCCGCTTTGTTTCCCCTGGAACGTTGCGCACTTTTTTGGAATATCCAGGGACGCAGAGATCCTCGGTTGTAACATCGAATGTATCACCGGGAGTGAGTCGCTGATCGGGAACGAATGGCGTGGGTTGTTGCTGGGCGAGGGCTACCTGGGTGAGAAACAGCAGTAAAATGAAAAGTCTAATGTGCACGGTCGGACGTATGACCGATAGATCTGGATTCGCCGAAAATTTTTCGCTCCGAAACCGTCTATCATTAACTCGCAAATAGGATCCCAAACTTGCTTGGAGAACTTAAAAGCAACTGCAAGCCGTCGAAACGAGTATGGGAAGAACGGACGGTAATCCGCTACAATTTAGAAACTATGGAAGTTATGGAATATGATCAAGGCCTGATAGAGGGAAAATGAAGCTGGCGTCGAGACCATTGATGCCTTCCGCCTGAACTACGCCAGCAACCTCTCTATATGAGCACCAATCATCTCATTATCGGCCTGGGCGGAACGGGAGGAAAAATTATTCGCGAATTGCGGAAGACCCTTTTTCAGGAGTTTCGCGGCAAACGCTTAGAAAAGGTTAATCTCGGATACCTCTACGTGGACTCCAGTCAGGAGATGATGGGCATCGATGATCCCGCGTGGAAAATTCTCGGCACCAGCGTCCAGCTTGATCCGGGTCAGCAGGTTCTCATCCGCGAGGCGAACCTCGTCACTCAACTGGAGAACATTAACAGTTTTCCAGGCATCAAAAGCTGGATCGGTGACCGTTCGCTCTGGCGAACGATCCTGAGCGGTCTAGACGTGGGGAAAGCCGCGGGCGGACAGAAGCGTCGCCTCGGGCGGTTCCTGTTCGCTTGCAAAATCCAGGATTTCAACCAGCGGCTCAAGCTCCGTGTCGCCGAGTTGCAGAACACGGGTGAAGCCGCGGTGACTTTTCACCTATGCACTGGATTGGCAGGTGGCACCGGAAGCGGAAGCCTCATTGACGTGATCGCCCAGATCCGCCAAGCTTATCGCGATCGTTCTAAGCACCGTATTCTTCTCTACACCTTGCTCCCGGAGGAGAATCCGAAACCGAATTGGGACACCGGCAACTATCATTCGAATGGCTACGCCGCACTGCTTGATCTGAACGCCCTTAGTGTCGGACGAATTCAACCGCACGATGTCACTGGTGGGCAAGATCGCATCGATGCCACCGACGCATTTGCCGGCTGCTACATTTTCACGAACGAGAACGCCAATGGCCTGTCCGTTGACGTGAACCGTGACATTCCGAGCATCGCCGCCGATTTTCTGTATCAGAAAATCGTGGCCAGCTCCTCTCTGGGCTGGACCGGCCTGGACCGGATCGAGTCTGGCGAGAATGGCGATTCCTCGCCGGAAACCGACACCACCGGGCGCAAAAAAGAGCGCAGCAAAAAGTTTCTAGCCTTTGGTGTTAAGCGTCTCGCAATCCCGGAAGATGAGATCCGGGAATACCTTGCCTATTCCTTCACTCGCCAGGCTGCGCTTCAACTCGCCTTCAACAACTGGTCTGACGAGGTCGGTTTTCGTAACGAAGCGCGCAACCAGGAGTTTGCCTCTCTGGTGAGCGAAAAGGAAACACTTCAGCGTTGGCGGCTAACGGACGAGCATCTGACGCTCTCCCTGCCCTTGCTGCCGATGGAGATTTCCTCTCCGCGCTGGAAGCCGATCAACACCGAGTGGGCCGATCTCTTGCCCAATTACAAGGGTGTTGTCCGGGGCCTGGAAAAAACCGTCTGGCTGGATGAACTCGCACGGATGTGCACGCAGCGTTTCGATTCAACCTACCGGAGCGACATGGGCGTGCGTAAATTTTACGAAACGAAAGCGGCCAACCGGAAGGAGCATGCCCGCGAAATCCATCGGTGCATTGAAACCGAACTCATGAACGACTGGAAGAACGGGGTGCGTTCGATGCATGAGATTAATCTGATTCTCGCTGCTCTTCTTGCCAGTCTGGAAGACCGCCTCAAGGGCGTGGACGAGAAGATCGTTCAAACCCACGAGGGTGCCAAAAACGCCGAGCAGAAAGTCACCACCAACAATAAAGAGTATGCAAAAATCGGCCTCCTTTCAAAGTTAATGGGGAAGCGCGAGAACCTGCTCGATGCCCAGGCCAACAGCATTCAAGAAGAAATGACCTATCGCACACGTGCCGAAGCATGGACCTTTGCCAAGGGACTGATGCAGGAGGTTGCTTCCGAGCTGCAAACCCTCAAGGCAGACGTGGGCCGCATCTCCAGCACTATCACTGAGGCGGTGGGCCGCTTTGATGCCGCTCTGGCCGAACGCTGCAAGGAGGAAGACCGAGACGAACGCGCGCGACTCCAGCAGCAGCTGGTACGCGTTTATCGGCCGCAGGAAGTAATCGACTTAGCCCGCGAACTGACCCGCGACGGTCCGTTACAGAGTGAACAGGCGAATGGCGTTCGTCTGGCGATCATTCATCAGCTTGGCGATAATCCAACGTTTGCCGCGTTCAACGCCCGCATCCCGCGGCAAATGTTTTTCGATATTCTGGAGCGCGAGTGCGAACGCGCTGCTGTCGAAGCGCACAACAACTTACTGGCCGGCGATCGCAATCGCGTCAAGTTACTGGGTGTCAATATCGTAGATCAGCTCGCCCGAGAATACAGTGGACGCGGCGAATCGCTTAAAAAATTTATCGGCGATCTCGTCAAGGCCGCCGGTTATTATGTCACCTTCGAGCCGACCGAGGTTAGCAAGACGGCCCGTGGCGTGCCCCAGGTGCCCACCCGTTTGCAATCCTTTACCGTCATCCTGCCGAAGTCGGCCGAAAACCCGGAATTTATGGCGACCCTGACGGAAACCTTCCGCGGGGCGAGCGAGTGTGGCGTGGAGGTGATTCAAAACGATCTCAAGCGCAACGAGATTACCTTGGTCAGCATTGTCAACCTGTTCCCCCTGCGTTTCCTGCGCCCGGTGGGAATGTTGCGAGACCGCTACGAGAAGCGCATCGATAGTGGCGGGGACCGTGCCCGTTTGGAGGTTCACATAGAGGGTGATGGCAGCGACCTGCCAAAGCTTTTCGTCCCGAGCGATCAAGCACTCCGCACCGAGGGTTTGCCGTACTTGATCCTTGCGAAGTGTCTGGGGATCGTTGAGCAGGTTGGCGGCAGTTCCGGCAAGGCTCAACTCCGACTGTTGACCAAGGATGCGGACGGCTTCGACAATCCGCCGGTGCCATTGGGAGCGACCCTCCTGGAGGCAGGTGACCGGATCGATGAAACAAACTTCGACCTGATCAAAACCGCCACCCTGGCCCGAGTGAACCGGGAAGTTCGGCAAGAAGAGGCCCGCGCGACACTGCGGAAGGCCATCCTCAGTGAAGTGGAAGCACTTAAGGTGAACGAGTGCGACGGCGACACCGCAGATCCTCGCTATGAAACTTTCCTCGCGGCGGGCAAGGCGGCGATGAAGCTGACAACTTCCCCAGCATAGCTCGGGGCGCGACAATTTCTCTTATGAAACAGGGTATTTGCACCAACTTTGGCAACTGCACGAAGGCCGATGATCCCGATCGCCTGAAGCATTTAATTCAGATCCCGGACGGCGCGGACTTTGTCTGCCCGCAGTGTCGCGCTCCCCTCACTCTCAGCGGCAAAGGACGCGCCACTGTGCTCTTGCCCTTGCTCCTGGTCTTCGCGGTTCTCGCCTTGGGCGGGATCGGTGTGGGTGCCTGGTTCCTATTGAAGCCGAAGCCCAGCCCGCCATTGCCCGCTTTGTCGGCAACCCCGTTGCGCCCGAGTCCTCCTCCGCTGGCGGTAGTCACACCGAGTCTGACCCCGACCCCCACTCCGGCCCTGACTCCGGTACCCACGCCTGAAGTCACGCCAACGCCTCGCGTTATCGTGTCCCTGACCATCCACGGATCGAATACCATCGGCTCAAAGCTCATTGGTTCGTTGCTCGATGGATTTCTGCGTCAGGAGGGGTGGTCTAATGTGACCCGCGTGGCAGGCAAGGACGCCGACGAGTATTCGCTCCAGGGCGTTGCCTCCGGTGTGAATGCCGTGCAGTCCGTCCAGGTCGAGGCTCGCGGTTCTGCCACCGCCTTCGACTCCCTGGCGAAATCCGCGTGCGACATCGGTATGTCCTCCCGCAAGATCAAGCCCGCCGAGCAAGCCGCGCTCGTTAACCTGGGTGATATGACCTCACCCGCTTGTGAGCATGTTCTGGCACTAGACGGTGTTGCCATCGTGGTACAAAAGGGTAACTCGATCTCTAGCCTCAGCCGCAAGCAACTGCAGGCTATTTTCAGCGGCCAGACCAGAGATTGGTCTCAGGTGGGCGGTCACCCGGGAACCATCGCCCTGTTTGCCCGTGACGACCATTCCGGCACTTACGACACCTTTAAATCCCTTGTTTTGGAAAGTGCTCCGCTTTCGCCGGATGCGAAACGCTTTGAAGACTCCGCCGCTCTCTCTGATGCTGTGGCAGCGGACCCCGAGGGCATCGGGTTCGTCGGCCTGCCTTTTGTCCGAAGTAGCCGCGCGGTGCCGGTGTCTGATCAGAATACCGATCCGCTGCTTCCCTCTTCGTTCACCGTGGCACGTGAGGACTATGTTCTTTCCCGCCGATTGTTTCTCTACACGCCGACCAACCCACCCAACCCGCTTACCTTGCGTTTCATCCAATTTGCGACTTCGGATGCCGGCCAGGAGATCGTCTCACGGGGCGGTTTTGTAAACCAGATCGTGAAAAAGGAAGGCCCGAAGCTTGCTGGTCCCGCCGTGCTGCCGGCCGGAGACCTGCCGCCGGGATATGTCCGGCTAACGGCAAACGCCGAACGATTGAGCGTCAACTTCCGCTTCCGAACCGGCAGCAGCCAGCTTGACAACAAAGCCGTTGACGACCTCGACCGCGTGACAGCCTACCTCGCGAGTGCATCGGCCCGCGACAAACAAGTCATACTCATTGGCTTTGCGGACAACAAAGGGAGTTCGCAGGCTAACCAGACGCTGAGCAATGAACGGGCGAAGATTGTCGATCGGCAATTCAGCAGCCGCGGCGTGTTAGCTGGGGTAAGCACCGGTTTCGGCTCAGCAGTCCCAGTGGCTTCCAATGAGACAGATGACGGCCGCGACAAAAACCGGCGGGTCGAAGTCTGGCTAAAATAGACTTCGCGGAGGTCTTTCAGAAGCGCGGCCATCGGCGGGATGATCGGAGCTTTGCGGCCGGGGTTGCGACAAATCAATCCACGGTCGATCGCGACCTCGAAAATGCCTCGAACAATGTCGACTGCGTTGTTGTACCGGATAGGGGAATATTCATCCGAAAACCGCTTGGCCCATTCCGCGCAAGCCTTCTCGGTGAAGGTGCCCTCGGTGCCATTGTCGCCAGCCCCGGCCAGGTCTTCCGAATCGCGGTGATGATTTGCTGCCGATAATGGGCCGTTGAGGGTTTGATGTCAGTGGCCCTCTTCACGCTGGCGATGTATTCTGCGACCAGAGTTTCTACACTGGCTTTGCCTTTTTCTACACCCGGCTTTGTCCCTGATGCGTTCCGGAGTTCACTGATCTTCCCAGGAAGCTTGGCTTTAGCTACGGAATACATGTCGGTTTTTCAGGCTTTTGCCAAACCTGCTTGCCGCCCTGCTCAATCCGCGCATAGTACACCCCTGATTCGCTGTTCTTTAAGAGGTGTTGGGTCGTTGTCGTTTCCCACGCCATATTTCTCTAGAGTGTAGAAAAACGGTGTAGAAAAAGCGAGCCTGACAACTCGAAGAAACAGAAATCCCCTCGAGAAAGGGCCTATAGCTCAGCGGTTAGAGCAGGGGACTCATAATCCCTTGGTCGTCGGTTCGAATCCGACTGGGCCCAAACGACTTACGCAAAGCTTGACTACACCGTGTGCCTACACCATTGATGCCTAGATGGGCTATCGTCGTTCAAGTGTGCCAAATCTTTATCGGGATGAGCGGACAGGGATTTACTATGTCCGAACCAAAGTGCACGGGCGCACTATTTGGAAGACTCTTCAAACGAATGAATTTCGGATTGCGAAGTTGCGGGCTCCAAAGGAGTTGGGCGATCTGCAGAAAGGTCGAAATGCATTGTCTTCGTTGGAGAGGGGCTCTGCCACCTTTGGCAGCTTGGCCGAACTGTATAGAGGTCGCATCCAGTCCGATACACGTCTCAAGCCGTCATCGAAAATCTATCGGTGCCAGACCATAGATGCAATTCTGCGTTTCCGCCCGGAATGGAACGAAAAACTCATCCGTGACATCCGCGAAACTGACTGTCTGCGGTGGGCGGCCGCGTACAGCGGTAAAGTTCACGGAACGCGTTTCAACAATACAGTCGGAACTCTCAGGGCGATTTTCGAGCTGGGCTTGCAGAATGGCCTCTTAGCGGACAACCCGGCACGATCTATACGCAAGGTGCGCATTAGCGCGAAGAGCCTCAGATTGCCGAGCGCTGAACAGTTCGCGGACATTCTGGGAAACATCGAGTCCTCAGGCGCCTGGTGTGCGTATGATGCAGCAGACCTGGTTCGATTCCTGGCCTACAGCGGTTGCCGGATTCATGAGGCGGTGAACGTGAAGCGCGATGACGTCGACCTGGAAGCCGGAACGATACGGATTTCCGGCGATCCAGTGCATGGAACCAAGAACAGCGAATCTCGCACCATCCCAATCAATCCGGCCATGCACGAACTGTGTGCCCGACTGTTGGAAGACAGACGCGAACCCCGGGATCCGAAACGGCGAGGGAAAGGGCATCTGCTCAAACTGACCGAATGCCGTGAAGCTCTCGCGAATGCGTGCGCAAAGACTGGAGTGCCTAAGATCGGACATCACGATTTGCGGCACTTGTTCACTACGCGAGCGATCGAGGCCCAGATACCGATTCCGACCGTAGCGAGGTGGCTCGGTCACAAGGATGGCGGAGCTTTACTGATGCGAACTTACTCCCACCTGCTTGACGCGCATTCGAAAGCGATGGCGCAACGGATGACGTTTTAGGGCTATCGGTCGGATCCCCTTTCGTCAATAAGCCAGCAGAACCAAGACGATGCTGTCGGACGATAGAGCAACTGATTTGTAATCAGCAGGTCATCGGTTCGAACCCGATTGCCGGCTCACTTGGACATAAAACGACTTACGCAGTTTGAGCCGTCTCACGAAATATCGCGCATGGACACTTTTGTGCATTAGTATTGCTTATTGCGTAGCAAGCGTGTGAAGCATCCGGAATCGCGGTATTGGACCGCTTGTTTCCGTGATCAGGACGGCAGTCAGCGCCGGAGCTCAACCGTATTGGATTCCACCGGAGGATAAGCTGGATAGGCTTTGAGAAGGACACGAAAAGCGCACTAAGGGAGCAACGTGAATCCCATCAGCATCGCCGCCGCGCGCTGCCTCGTATCCGCCGTAATAAATTCCGGCTCTCCCGCGGCTTTCGCCGGGGCGAGATGCAGCTCATCGTTAGTGCGGATAAAGATCGGCGGTGTTTGCGAAAAGCACGCCTCAAGTACCGCGCCAAATTCCCGTTCCATATCCGCCGTGTCCGGTTGAACCACGATGTCGCCTGCTGCAATATCAGCAGTCACTCGTCATAGAGCGCGGCAGCTTCGCCGCTCGGGAGAACGCCTTCTGCCTCCCGACGCCGAAACACGGTCCGCACCTCATGCCGCGTGAGCGACCCTGTCGCCACACGGCTTGTCTTTACCGCCAACTCGCGGAACTCCGCGGAATCCAACTCCTGCACGTAAAGCTTTACCAGCGCTGAAGAATCCCAATAGCTCATCAGCAACGCTCAGCGCGGATGTCGTCGAAGATCTTCTGGAGTGGCACGCCCGTCTTGCCGGTAGCCCCGCGGTTCCGCAGCCGGTCGAGCTTTTGGAGCCAGCGTTCCCGTTGCGCCCTCGACCCCTCCCTTATCGTCGGGCGCACACCGAGTTTCCGGACGAGGTGTTCGAGCAGGATCTCCTGTTCCGGATGGGGTAGTTTGTCCACGGCGGCTTGGATTTCGGAGAGCGTGCTCATGCTCGGAAAAGTAGCACGCCCCGTTCAACGCCTCCAATCAAGTCGACAGGTGTACTAGGATGCACCTAATTGTGGGGCAAGGACCGAAAGTGACATCGACACGAGCCATTACAGCCAAGACGATTTAGTGGACTGACTCGTGCACGCCTATTCGGGAAGGATCGACCCCAAGACAGTTTGCTCGACGGCTTGTGTCCGTATCGGGATTTGCCTTTATTTGCCGGCATCCGAACCGGGTCGCGAGGCTGGTCCCGCCGACGGGTCGCCCGGGAGCTTTGGATCGATTGAGAGACTGTTGGCAAAACCAGCAATTTCGACCACCGGGGTTGAAGGAACCGGTGAAGCAAAACCAGCCATTTCGACCGCCGGCCAAGGCATTGGGCGAAAGAGTCAATGCTCAAGACAAAGATCCACTCGCAAATGCTCGTGACTGTGGACACTTTTGATTCTCCGGTTAAACTGATGACAGTTTTCTAGCTTATCCTGTATGTCTCAAGCCATTCACCTCGAACTCGAAGTACCCGATGACCTCGCGCGGTTACGACTACCGGCGGGGGTTCAGCAACGGCTGACGGAGTTGCTCGATAAGCAGGATACAGGGAAAACACTGACTGAGGCGGAGCGGCACGAGGCCGAAGGGTTGGTTGATTTGGCGGAGCTGCTGTCGCTCCTGCGGCTGCGCTCGGAGCGGTTGAGTTCGCGAAGCGGGTAGGGTAATGGTCGTTCCCGCCAACCTGCGGCGCCAGGTGATCAAGAGGGCAGCGAACTGCTGCGAGTATTGCGGCCTGGCTCAGACAGGCCAAGAGGCGACTTTCCACGTCGACCATGTGGTGCCTGTGGTCGCTGGAGGACAATCAACTCTGGAAAATCTCGCGTTGGCTTGCGTCTCATGTTCGCTGAGAAAAAGCGCTCGCTTGGTTTGGGTCGACCCGCACACGGGCGAGGAAGCCGTATTGTTTGATCCACGACGAGACGTATGGCGGGCGCATTTTCGCTGGGACGGCGTGCTAGTGGTGGGTATCACACCGACAGGACGCGCAACGGTCATGGCGCTACACATGAACCGTCCGCTCGTCTTGGCAATCCGGGAGGAGGAAACGCAACGCGGAAGACACCCGCCGCAAACACATCAATAAGGGACTTTGTTGAGCAAAGTTGTGAGGCCAGGTACTAGAGGTACCGCAATGGGGAACAGGCAATCGGAAGTAACCTTGACCGACGATCACGTGATCCAGGAACTTGATTTGAAGAATCTTCGCGCCCGCGGCGACGCGTTTGGTAAGCTGTAGATCTGCTTCCGAAGAGTTCGTGGTGGATGATGGGTGGTTATGTATAGCTCCACGCTGCCATCGACGCTGCTCGAACATGGGCTCGCGGATGAAGTCCTGTTGGTCGTCTATCCGGTCCTGTTGGGCACGGAGAAGCGCTTCTTTGCGGAGGGAACCCCGCCCCGCTCATTCGAGCTCGTCAGCACGAAAGCAATGCCGTCCGCTCAGTACAAGGTCGCCGGCCCTTTGAAGACCGGATAGTTCGACGACGCGACATCGTCAGTGAATATCGGAACGAAACGCCATGACCTAAGGAATTGAACAGGAACTTCCCTGAGTGTGTCACGCACCGGCAATTGAAGGGATACCAGCCAGCGTTGGAGATCGGGAAGATCGTGGTCGAGCCATCAAATCGGCCCGGGAGACATGAGTAGATGTTGAAGGCGTTGTTGTGATAGTCTAAGCGCATGAATACCGAGCCAGAAGAATCGGAAGACCTCGCGGCCTCTACCGTCGCGCCTTCGCCGAGTATGGCCACGCGCTATGGAACCTGCGCCCGTTAAACGACCAACGCCGGCGGACGCGCTCGCGATCACCCAGGCGTTGCGCACTCATGGCCACATGGAAGGACGCCGGCTCGCTGAACGCATCGAAGATCTTTGCCGCCCATCACTAAGTTCCAATCGTATGTTTTGCGGTCGCTTGCGGCCCACCGCAGCCCCGACAGTTGTATCGCCGGCGGTGTCGCCATCAACCGCGAAGGCCCACGCTATTCCGCCGACATCGATATTTTCCACGATTCCGAGGCCCGACTTGAGAGCGCCGCCAGGACTGATGCAAGCGTGCTCACGGCCGAAGGTTATATCGTCGTGCCGGGGCGTACACGCGAAGGCAAGCGCGAGGCCACGGTCTCGCGGCGCGACGAAACGATGCAACTAGAATGGGTGACGGACGCCGCGTTTCGCTTTTTCTCGACGCAGCCGGACAAACTGTTCGGCTACGTGCTGCATCCCGTCGATCTCGCGACCAATAAGGCATCGGCGGCTGCCGACCGCCGGGTGCCGCGTGATATTGTCGAGCTGGTGACCATTCACGAAAACGTTCTGCCGCTCGGAGCCGTCTTGTCGGCGGCGGTGGGAAAGTTTCCGGACGTTACGCCGGAGGAGATGCTATGTAATACCAACAGGCAATCGCACAACAACCATAAAGGTATGAGAAGAAATGTTAAAGGGCCGATATAATGGTCATTATGGTAATTATTGTCCCTCGAAGACAACCCAAAGAACGGAACGGAGAGGTGAAAGGCCGCCTTTAGCAAACGAGAGTACTTCTCCTCTTCCTCGGCGGAATGTTCTCTGAGTTTCAAAGCCTCACCCTGACGGCAGACCATTCCAAATAAAATGCCCCTACCCCTTGCAGCTTCTGGTATGCGAAAAGCAATCCTCCTACTAATGGCGGCACTCGGCGTGTCTTCAAGTGCGATAACAGCGCAAGCACAAGAGTTACGCCCCTCGCAGACTCAATTAGAATGGGATGGTTGGAACGTTACGGTTACCCGGTTAACCCTCGCGAACTCGATTAGACAAAGTTTCGGCGAACCGAAAACCGCCGACTCCGACTCCGAGTTTGTGTATCTTCGCATGACTGTCACAAATTCGAGCCACGAGGGGCAAAGCTTCATCCCACAAAACAACTTAAAAATCATCATCGGCGATAACAGCTTCGATGCCGAAGACCTCGACTCTAGTTTAGATTACATCAAAAATATTGAACCGACCCTATCGAGAACGCGGGAGTGCAATTTTTAATTGCCCAAATCGCTCGTCAAAAGATTCTATTCTCCTGCGCTTCACTGCTTTCCTTACCGCCAATTCGGATGTTCCGGTTTCTATTACGGCGGCAACCGCACCGATGCTGAACCCCCATTTTCACAAGGGTCGACAAATGATACCGTCGATATCGGCACGGTCAGCCCCGCTAAGCGACGACGAAGCCCTCTCGGAATTTAACGCACTGCAGGATAGGAATCGCCGCCCACACGCAAACAGAGTGCACTACGATTATAGAACCGATTCATATAATTGGATCGGTCCCAGTAAGGGTCAAAGAATATCACTGCCCAGAGCCGAATTCGGAGTGAAATGTAGGACTGAAGATTATAAATAACCATCAAATGAGAGATCCCGATCTCAGTGAAACGGAGGACCTGCTAGGCATAAAGGGAACCAAGCATGAGTTATCCGCGGATCTATTTTTTGCTCCCCTTACATTAAATCGTGATGGAATCGACAGGAATCAAATTACCGACGCCATCGCTGATCAGACAGCCTTCCAGCAATTAGAGAAGGAATGGAAAGCGGATAGCGACAAAGAGGAAGCTGACAAATCTTATGAAGACTCAAAACAATGTCGATGGTCTTTAAGAGAAGCGTAAGTAATACGGTGGTACTGACATGTTGTTAATACTTGGTCCTCAGCAGATGAAAATGCAGGTATCGTGGATTGGCCCTTATTTTTGGCCAGGTTTCCAAGAAATAAACGGATTATCCGAACTGCCCGCTTTCCCAGGAGTATACCTTTGGACAGTTGAGTACCTGAGCGGATATTTGATCTATGCAGCGGGTCTTACGCGCCGCCGGTTTCGCGTCAGATTCAAAGAGCATACCGGTAAATACTTGGCGGGGGAATACACCGTTCTGAATATATCGGAGATGCAAGTAGGCCGCCGATTAGAAGTTTGGCACGGCTGGGGGTGGACTCCTGCGAAGCGTGCTCAATTCGCCGAGCGGCAGACTGAAATACGGGAGGCGGCCAATCGACAATTGGCTGGCTTCCGCGTATTCGTGGCAAATGTCGAAACTAGCGGGCGCGTCCCAGAGAGACTCGAGGCGGCGATCATGACCCATCTCTATCATGAGGCTCCTCCTCTGTGCGACGTGCCAGACCGTGGCATGATGCTCGCACCCAGGCGGAAGACTGAAGAGCCGATCACAGTCTGGAACATCTGCGAGAGCAAGCTTCACGGCCTGCCGGCATCCTTTACGATCTAGTGGTCCGTCTCATCATCTGCGGGCAGAGGGTTTTGCCGTTCGCCGGACAGCACCTGGGATTGTTTTTCAACCGAATTCCGATCGATCCAGTTCGATGCGATTGCTTGTTCGGGTGTTCGGGTCCGCTGCAAACCAGTTCATGAAGCTTGCGAGCCGGTCTTTAACTTGGACGCTCCAAGGTGAGGTCAGCGGCTCCGGGTATGCAACATTTCCGATCCTGTGGACTTATGGAGCAGATTTAGATTCCTTCTGGCGGTTCAAATTTTTTGAGGATGCGGAAATGAGGCCCATATACACGTTACCCGTGTCTAATTTTGGCGCTTCTGTTTGTTCTGATCTTCAGGGCAATCGTAAAAACTTATGAAATCGGAAAAAAAGGAAGAAACGGCTAACGGAGAACCTGTGTTAGCGCCGCCGACGCCTTCGACTCGAGCTCGGGACTTCGACGAGCTCAGTCGAGGCTCCGAGAGTATCTATCCGATCGCCGCTTTATCCTTTAGAGAGGCCAAGACGATGCCCGAGTCGCCGCACGAGTACGTGGTACGGATAGCGGAAAACGAGGCTGCTTATGTCGCCCTATTTAACCTGATTGTTGAGCAGGGCGTTCATGAGAAGTGGGGCCGTTATAGATAGCAGTATTGGTACCCTGGTGATGGCTGGAAATATTGGCGGATGACCACTGATATTCGTCAAAGCCGAGTCTTGAATCGTGCGCGTGCGGAAGAGTTGGCCACTGAGGCTGCAGGATGAGCACAAAAAAGAAGCAACCTCCCACGTATGGCGTGGATATTGAAGGGGACCGTGGGATCATTCAGCGGAATGTGCCCACCGGAACGCGCCGCCTGTGGAAATTGCGGGGCCGTTACCACGGCGCGCTGCTCGGGCTGGCTGCCGGGGATGCTCTGGGCACCACATTGGAATTCAAGTCGCCCGGCACGTTTAAACCGCTTTCTGACATGGTTGGGGGCGGCCCGTTTAACCTGCAGCCAGGCCAATGGACCGATGACACCAGCATGGCGCTTTGCCTTGGCGAAAGCTTGGTCCACTGCCACGGCTTCGACCCGAAAGATCAGATGGAGCGCTACGTACGCTGGTGGCAAGAAGGCTACCTGAGCTGCACCGGCCGCTGCTTCGATATCGGCATGACCGTCAGCACGGCGCTTTCGAAGTACACGGAAACGTGCGACCCATTCTCGGGCTCGGTTGATCCGCGCAGCGCTGGCAACGGCAGCTTAATGCGCCTCGCGCCCATTCCCCTGGCGTACCGCGCGAACCCTCAGATGGCGATTCACTACGCGGGCGAAAGCTCGCGAACCACGCACGGCGCGCCCGCCGCGGTCGATGCGTGCAAACTCTATACGGCGCTAATTGTCGGCGCGCTTAAAGGCCGGTCGAAAGAGGAATTGCTGAGCGCTGACTTTTACCAAGGCTCGCTCGTGCCCGAAATAGTCGAAATTGCCGCCGGATCGTACAGGGAAAAGAATCCACCCCAGATCGTTGATAGTGGCTACGTAGTTCGCTCGCTTGAAGCCGCGCTCTGGGCCTTCTACCGCTCTAGCACGTTCGAAAAAGGCGCGCTGCTCGCTGCTAACCTCGGCGACGATGCGGACACCACCGCCGCGATTTTTGGCCAATTGGCGGGCGCTTTCTATGGGGCAGAGGCAATCCCTGAATCCTGGCTGGAGCGGCTGGTCATGCGCGAATTCATCACCGAAATGGCGGATAGTCTCGCGCTCGCTGAGATCGCGCCCGGTGCGTCAATTTATGACCAAAACTGATGGGACCATAAGGTCGGGAATAAAAAGCAGGTTCAGTCTACGATTTAATTGCAAAAATCTGGCTGAAAGTGATCCAGTCTACGATTTACCTGCAATCGACAGTAAACTTAGGACGGATCAGCAGTGTGCCTGGCGCTGCTTACTCTCAAGGATTCGGGAAATCTCGGTTTGAGTTTTCGCGAGATTGAAGGAAAACCAATGATCAAAGGCGAAGCGGGGCGAACGTTTTGGATTTGGCGCTCACCGGCATGAATTGGCAACCAGGACAGGCAGCAGAGCTCTGGCCGTGAGCTTCCATGATCCAACCCTGGTTAAAAGTTTTCGGCTTCCTCTTACAGGTCCGGCGAAAAGCGGTCGTCCGGCAAAACCGAAATGATTTTGGAAATTAGTCTCGCCAAACATTACCCGTCATAACCCCTTTCATGACTGGTCAAAGGGGACCGCCTTTGTGTACGCCTTCTGCGGCGATGTCGGACTCCGAACTTGCCGTTGTTTCGGCAGGTTCTTTCGCTGCTCCAATTCTCATCGAACGCGCCGGGCCGTCAAAGGCGTGCCTCCAATACGCCGCGGCTCAAGCCGACCATGCGGTTCTTAAAGTGCCGTGAAATTCGTTGTCGATGCTCAGCTGCCGCCGGCCTTGGCGCGGCTGTTGCGTGAAGCCGGTTGTGATTTGGTTACTGGCTTAAAAGCTTCGCCCTTGGGAGTAGCCTCCGCCTTTGAGAGCGGAGGCGTCGGCTTTTCCCAGTTTATGAGTCAATTTCGAGCTTCGCATTACTTTTCACTGACAAGGACGGTCAATGGAGTGCATTGCGGTGGGATGGCGAGAATATCGCGATCACCAACGAGTTCAGCACTCCGTAACCGGCCGAGTAAAAACTAGATTTGTGTTTTGGAATAGGCGCCCAACAATTGTGTCGACAAAGATGCCTGATTTATTCCAAATTTGCGTCGCAGAAAATTTCTAGCACGTGATCGAACCGATCCTCTACTCGACGAATACCTACCTGAAATACCACATCCAACAGAGGTTTCGCAATGACGTGCACTGGGTTTGGTGCAGTGAAATTTTTGATTCTAAAACAGCCGCCGCGTTAGCGCCCAACTATCTCGTGGCGCCAAGCTCGAACCCTGCTGATATTTATCGCGAACTGAAACGAGACATTGCTGGGAGAGACGTCCACAGCGCCAAGATCGGCTCGCAGAAGGCCTCTCTTCAAGCGCTGGCCATTCAATGGGAAGCTGGCGGAGAAATCTCGCCCGAAAACAAAAAAGAAATCATTTTTATGGTGACGACCGCGGCCATAGAGTATTGGCGGCCCCTGCTATATGTGATTCCGCGTGCCCTTGTGCAAAATCGCATGCAATTGGTGCCGATTGAGAAACGTGCTAGTTTTGGGATTGAATACACGATCAACGATCTCAAAAGAAACGAATTCGACATCGTAGAGTTCTGAATGCTTAAAGCACTGGAAAATCTAGAGGCGAGCGAGGCCCAACAAGCGCTTTCATCTCTAGCGCAAGCTCTATTGCCCGCACCGACTGAGCGGACAGACGACGAACGAATTGCGGGCTTGCCGGATGTTGAGCGAAATATTTTGCGTGAAGTTTGTGAGCGGCTAGGGCTACCAACCGATAAACCGCTATCACCAAAGGAACTTCCTCCCGTCCTGGATCTTCTCTCTAGAGAATTGAGCGATATTGTTTTGAATCAGGCCGATGTGGATCAATTGCAAAAAGCGACCTTCGAGAGAGAGTCGAGCGAGCCCTCTGAATCGGTGTTGGAGCAAAAGCCCGTAGTATTGATCAACCCGTCGAGGGAAGGTCTCAAATATGCCAAGGTTGTACAGCAAGAACTGGAATATTCTGCTTCAACTGTAATGTGGAGTGAATATGAGTTCACTGATGGACGAATATGGATTGAGAACCTTATTCGAGATGCTGGCCGGTTCGACTTTGCCGTATTCGTACTCACCGAAGAGGATGTCGGCTGGCTTCGGGGAGAGCGGGATGCACGAACGACCGTCGCGTTTCAGGCAGGCTTCTTCGTCGGAAGGCTTGGCCTCGATCGCACATTCTTCATTGTACCTAAAATCGGGCGGTCATTTGTGGGTGATCTAGTTGGAATTTCAACCCTTAGCTATGATTCAGAGCAAGAACCGATCGAAAGTGCTCTTAAGCCAGTTACCTACCGCCTCGTATCGCGTATCAAGCGGTTCGGCTCCGTTAGCTCAAAGCGGCTCCGCGATGCGTCTAATTTTTGAAATTTGATTTGGCAATGTAAATGAACCTTGCCAGCCAACATTTCCGAGCCCCAGGCGTGGAAATCTGCTCTGGTATCACCCCGAATCCTCTCGATTAGACACCAGCGGTAGTAAGGTAGCTTTCCGCGCCGACTTCGGTGACCGGTCCAAAAGTATCCGCCTTTCTAACTGCACGGTATCCCGTCGCGGGATTTCGACTCTTCGACGTTAGATTCTGGCTGCCCAAGCGTTGGCTGTGAGTTCAGCGACGCGAGTGCTTGGAAAATCGCCTAAGCCCGGGAGCACGGAGCCGAGATAGTGTCGGAGCGGTAGGCTCAGTCACTCAGTCGGCGGCAAGTTTGCAAGTTTCGACGATCGAAATGATGGTGGCGACTCGTGGTCCCGTGGTACAGCCTCTTGACTTGTTTTTTTTGTTTTTTTGCGCGTGATCAAAACGTTCTTGTCCGTGACAGAATTGGGAAACCAATTGGTCCAGGACCGCGTCCTGCCGTCCTGCACACACTCGATCGTTTTATTGTCGTGAAATTAAGAGAGGAGCCCTGGCTCGCACCTAACGCCAAGAGTGTGTCTGACTGCGAGCGCTTATAAACATATAAACAAGCTCGTTACCTCGCTAAAAAGCTAAAAACTAAAAACGGACTCTTCTGCCGTCCATATGGAGACGTCGGCGGCGAGGCCCGGATTCTCGTTGCGCTCGGTAGCCGCCTCAGCGATCTGCCTATAACCACCGAGACTGCCGGCGCCCTGATCTCTTATCAATCCTTTGACCCCTTCCGCTTAAAAACCTGCCGGTGGACTGAAGAGGGTGTTCAGGATTTTGCTACCGAAGATGTGCTCTAAAGGCGCTGCCGAAGGAGCAAAAAGAATTCCACCGCCAATTCTCTAGCTTTCGGCATGAGGCCACCGAATCCATGTTGGCGAGCGCGTTGCTTCAACGCCCAAATCTCTATCAACGCCGGGATCGGCACGCATTCGCGCACGTACCATTCGGCAAAATATTTGTTCGGCAAAGAGTCGGCTTCAGGATGCCCGAGAAGTCGAGCGTGGGATCGAGCGACAACCATCGCTCCCATCAGGCAATATTCGGGAAACACTGGATGATCCGTTTCGAAGCGGTGCACTACCGGCTCCAAGGCGGGAAGCACCCACTCAGTCATTTCGACCACTCCAACCTCAAGTCGGTAGAGTTTGCGAGAGATCATCTTTTCTATCTCGCCTCGGTCCGGCGGATTGCCTCCATACCGGGTCAGTCGGTCCGGTTCAATTTCGCAGCGGTACTTACGCCATGCCCAGCGGAGGCTGGAGGGAGTTTGCTCGTAGGTCGCCGGCGTGAAAACCGCGAGGTGCGCGGTTGCTTGCGGCTGCACGAGTGTCTCCACTGCGGGTTTATGAGGGCCGCGTACAACCCGGAGGTCGAAAAGTACGCCGTCCGCGGCGAGATGATCCGCAATCTCCGCCTTGCGTGCCAACAGCCAACGCCCTACTTCCAGCCCGATTTCGTTGACGAACAGACAAATGTCTAGGTCCATCATTGGAGCTGGCTCCCACTGGTCTGCTTCGGAGGTGTTCCCGATGAAGGCGAGATCAATGAGGAAGTCCTCGTTCAGCACGGATCGGAATCTGGTTTGGACCCATTTGATCCAATGCCGATAGTCAATTTCGTTATTCATGCGTCAACATGGTCCCTTCGGAACCGGGCGCCGTGCACCGCCAGTAAGGTACGGACGGCCTACCGTGAGACACCCCCATATGCGTCGTCACCATTTGGTCGAAGCGTTCTCTCTCTTCCCAATCGACAACGAACTGCTCATCAACGCAATGAATAGCTCGTCGATGGCCGGCGGAAGAGTATCCCGACAGTAGGCAACGAAATTATCGGCGGAAACCAGCGATGTATCTTCGTTCACTTTGCACAGTCGATCGGCCACATCACGATCGGGATAACAACGATCTATTTGCTTGAGAAATTCGCTGAAATATTCGGCGAGTGCGCCACCGACTTGAGGCAGGATCAAGACAGGAATATGCAGCTTCATCGCCAAGTTGACTTCCTGGATCGTGCCTGAAGTCCCGCCTGCCGAATGGCCCCCTGCCGCGATCAGTATGTCCAACTCGGACACAAATCGATCCCGCATCGCGCTATATCGGTCCGCGTCGTGTTGCCTCGATGGCACTATAACTGCCGGAGCCGTGCCACTATATTTGCCTCCGCCTCGCTCGCGCAGGTAGAAGCGGGCTTTTGTTGGCGCGACTGCGAACGCCGCCGTCACGGGCGGGATTCCGATGGTCGGCGAACACCCTGATGTTATGCGATATTTCGGAGCCAGCGCGCGGCCGAGCTGCTCTCCATATGCCTCGATCTGCGTTTGGGTTAGTTTTCCGCCTGGCAGCATACCGCCAGGATTCGCGTCGTTCGGGTGATAGCTTCCGCCAAACCCGATGATCGGAGATCTGAACGCGACCGCCATTTCCGAGAGGAATCGCGTCACGTGGCTGAACTCGGGCACAAGGATGGATTCGATGGACAAACGTCGAAGGTTAGCCGCCTGGAGTTGTTCCTTGACCCGTTCGAACGGCTTGGAGGCAGCCCTCTTTATCAAATAATGATTGTAGCGGGTGCGCCGGATTTTACGTCGAACTATGGCCAGCACCCGGTGAAGCGCCGGGTCGCGAAAGGATGCGCCCACGAAAATGAGGCAGCGATTGCGATAGTCATCTTCAAACTGTCTCCAAATCTCCGGGCGCTGGACCTCTGAAAGATCGAACTGCTCCTGGGTGAAAATCAGGTTCCAATCGAGGCTTTCATTGTAGGTTGCCGCCTGAAAATCGCCGTTCATCTTGACAATCAGCTTCGGGCTGCGGAAGTGCTCGAGTAGATCCGAATCGTTAACTGCACGATGGTAGCCAAACCCAGAACGGCTATTCGCACTTTCAAACAGCTGGTCATAGTTCGTCGTCCATACGCGCGATGGTGCATTGCGCAAGATGACG
>Ga0206947_1020_pt1 | contig 59399 bp, 9 predicted proteins | sample Alteio_BWOrgHeat_3_FD_153239 | JGI IMG/M metagenome (GOLD analysis project Ga0206947, IMG submission 153239) | Enriched cells from forest soil in Barre Woods Harvard Forest LTER site, Petersham, Massachusetts, United States -... | ecosystem: Environmental > Terrestrial > Soil > Temperate forest > O...
ATGTTATAGCATTGCCAACCGATACCGAATAGCCTGTTGTAGCCGATGCAAAAGCAGGCGATAAGGTACCGCTGCTGATGGCAATACTGATCAGGTTATCATCTGTTGGACTGGTCGCAAGCCGGGTTACTGTTATCGTATACGTTTTGGTTGAGCGATCCTGCGCGGTCACTACGGCGGTGATGGTATTTGTGCCCTGCAACAGCGCAATACCTTGCGATGCAGAACCCGACGCTACCGCTGTTCCGTTTACCTTAACGGAAGCTGTAGTGCTGGCGATGGTTGGCGTCACCGTAATTGTTGCTATGCCATAATCAACCGTGGTACTGTAGCTGGTAGTGCCTGCGGCGAAAGCAGGTGTGAGGGTACCGTTGCTTATAGTAAGATTACTGAGATTGGCGTTATTGGATGGCCGCGTTACCACAATTTTATAGGTTTTGGTGGTACCGTCCTGTGCAGTTACAACGGTGGTGATGGTATTGACACCAACCACCAACGGCAGCGCTCCCGATGCAACACCAGAGTTTACTGCTACACCATTAACTTTTATGACGGCATTAGCGTTACCGGCAGTCGGGGTTATAGTCACCGATGTGGTAGCGTTGCTTACATTATCAGTATAATTAAGCGTACCCGCCGCAAAAGCAGGTGATAACGTACCGCTGCTGATAGCCAGCGCCGACAAGGTTGCATCGTTCGACAAGCGTACAACTTTTAAGGTATAAGTTTTGGTGGTTCCGTCCTGCGCGGTTACCACGGTGGTAATGGTATTTGAACTTACGGACAACGGAATACCTGCCGATGCCGTGCCCGAACTTACCGTTACGCCATTTACCTTTACAGTAGCGTGGCTCTCGCTGGTTACGGGAGTTACAGTGATAGATGCGGTTGCATTGCTTACCGTATCTGCATAGCTGGTTGTGCCCGAGCTAAAAGCCGGCTTGAGCGTGCCGATGCCCGGCGTTAATGCGCTTAGATTGGCGTTATTCGACAATCGGGTTACCGTTATCGTATATGTTTTAATAGTTGTTCCGTCCTGCGCGGTTACTACGGTGTTTATCGTATTAGTGCCAACTACCAGGGGCAGGCTTGCCGAGGCTGCTCCCGATACTACGGTGGAGCCGTTAACTTTTATAGTAGCGTTGCCGTTAGCAGTGGTTGGGGTTACAGTAACCGATGCAGTGGCATTTGAAACCGTTGTCGTATAAGTGGTTGTGGCCGCTGCAAAAACCGGCGATAGCGTACCACTACTGATGGTTAGGCCAGCCAATGTTGCATCGGTTGATATCCGGGTTACGGTGATAGTGTAAGTTTTAGTTGTTGTTCCGTCCTGCGCGGTTACCGTAGTGGTAATAGTATTTAACCCAACAGCTAACGGAATGCTCGCCGAGGCCATACCTGAGCTTACCGCAGTGCCATTTACCTTTACCGTAGCAGTGCCATCACTGGTAACCGGTGTTACGGTTACGGATGTTGTTGCATTACCTACCGTTGCGGTATACCCGGTTGTGGCTGTTGTAAAAACAGGGCTTAATGTACCGATGCTGATGGATAAGCCCGCCAGGTTGGCATTGCTTGAAGGCGCCCTGGTTACAGTTATGGTATAAGTTTTGGTTGTAGTGCCATCCTGGGCCGTTACCACCGTTTTTATAGTATTAGCACCTACAATTAACGGAATTGCGGCTGATGCGGAGCCCGATGCTACCGTTACTCCATTTACTTTAATGGTAGCGCTAACATAACTTTTGGTTGGCGTTACGGTAACAGATGTGGTAGCGTTTGTTACCGATGCGGTATAACTACCGGTGCCGCCTGCAAACACAGGGCTTAAAGTCCCGCTGCTGATGGTTAGATTTGAAAGGTTGGCATTATTTGATATCCGCGTTACCGCGATGGTATAAGTACGGCTGGTAACCCCATCGGCTGCGGTTACAACAACCGTGATGGTATTTGACCCAACAGCCAACGGGATGCTTGCCGAAGCGGCTCCGGATGCCACCAATACCCCGTTAACTTTTATGGTTGATGCCGAATCCGTAGTTGCGGGCGTTATGGTAATTGATGAAATGGGGTTTGATACCGTCGCGGTATAAGCCGATACCGACGTTGAAAACGCCGGGCTTAAGATACCCGAACTAATACTAAGTCCGGTTAACGCAGCCGCCCTTATCGCTGTTATTATGTAAGCGTTAAAATTCATTCTGTTCCCTGATATCACACCCACTGAAATAATGTTTGTACCCACTGATAACGGGACCTGCTGCGACGGGGTGCCGGAGTTTACCAGGAAACCGGCAACAGTTACTACCGACGATGGATCGCCTGCTGTTGGCGTAACCGAAAGCGAATCGGTAACGTTGTTTAAACTCAAAGTATAGTTGGTTGTAGCCGTTGTAAATGCAGGGGTCAGTGTTCCCGCGCTAACAGTAAGGTTGGTAAGGTCGGCATTTGAACTGTTTGACAACACCTGGATAGTCGTATTGGCCGAGTAACTGCCAAAAGTATTATATCCTGTTATAGTATAAACTACGGCATTTTTATACATCGTCGGAGTCCCTGTTACCGTACCTGTTGAATTGTTGAAAACAAGGCCTGCGGCAAGCGGTGCGCTTATAAAATAGCCGCCAATTGGTTTTATTTTTTTTACCAGGTTTGTTGCCTGATCAACCATAATTACATTGCCAAAAGGGTCAACCGCCACGCCGGTTGGCTGGCCAAAACCAGAGCCTATTGTAGCTGGCGGACCTCCGCCAAACGACACTTCCATTATCGAGGTCATCCCCTGGTCGGCCACATATACATTGCCCAAAGGATCTACAGCTACCCCATACGGTAAACTGAAGGATGCCGGTAAAGATGTGGGTGCGCCACCGCCAACGGGTATCTTTTTTACGGTAGCATTGCCAAAATCGGCTACATAGATATTTCCGGCATCATCAACCGTCACGCCGCTGGGGTTATGAAATCCGGAACCAACGGTTACCGGTGTTCCGTTACCCACAGGTATTTCCTTTACGGCATTATTGCCGAAATCTGCTACGTAAACATTCCCGGCTGCATCAACCGCAACCCCGGTTGGCGAACTAAAACCCGAGCCCAAAACCACCGGCGTTCCACCTGCTGCGGGTATCTTTTTTATTGCGTTATTACCTTTATCTGCCACGTAAACATTCCCCGCTGCGTCAACCGCTACACCCGAAGGATGATTAAAGCCCGATCCTATACTTACGGGACTACCGCCGCCAACCGGCACTTTTTTTACGGTATTGTTCCCTGCATCAGCCACATAAACATTCCCCAACGCATCGGTTGCCACGCCAACAGGCCCCGAAAATCCGGAACCTACCGTGACCGAACTACTACTGTATTCATAATTCGCTACCCCGCTGCCTGTAGGCGAAAGTGTGGGAATGGCGCTAAAAACATTGTAAATTTCGGAAGGGGGGTAAATAAACACGGGTGTTTGTACAGCAGTTACCGCTATATTGAGGGTGGCAGTTGTGCTGCCAGCTATGTTATAGGCCTTGATGGTATAATTGGTCGCCGGGCTGCTTACTAACGATGTTCCGTTGATAAAACCTCCATAATTATCAAAATTCAAACCTCGCGGTAACGCAGGACTGATGTAATACCCCCCGACAGGGTTAAACTTTTTGACACATTTATCCGTCACATCGCACAAATAAACATTGCCTGATGCATCTACAGCAAGGCCCGAGACCTGTACAATCACCGGGAGTGGAACCTGGCCGCCCCCCAAAGGTATTTCCTGGGCTACGCCAAACGCACTTTCAAAAACATTATCACCACCGTCCACAGCCAGGCCGGTTGGTCCGTTTATTGCGCCGCCTAACAATATCACATCTCCGCCCGCTGCCGGGAATTCTTTTATTTGATAAAGATTGGGGAAACCAGTTAACGCATCATACGTAAATATATTTCCGGCAGGGTCAACCGCAACAAATACACCAGCGCCCAGGTTGGTGGCTGTACTGCTGCCCGCTGCAATTTTTGATATGCCGCTGGCATCGCTCACATAAATATTTCCTGCGGCATCTACAGCTACACTTGTCGGGCTGCTAAATGCAGGCCCTACCGTAACCGGTGTACCGTTTCCTGCCGGGATTTTTTTTATGGCGTTATTGCCCATGTCGGCAACATAAATATTGCCTGATGCATCTACAGCTACCCCCTGCGGATTGCTAAAACCTGAGCCTAAAGTAACCAGGGCGCCATTGCCTGCGGGTACCTTTTTAATGGCATTGTTACCCGCATCGGCCACATAAACATTGCCTGATGCATCTACCGCAACGCCTTGCGGATTATTAAAACCCGAGCCCAATGTAACCGGCATGCTGGTATACGCAGGTGGTTGTACGTTACTGCTGGTTGGGAGCAATATGGAGATTGGCTTACCCTGTATATAAGTTTGCGGGCCTGCGTAACTTACTGTTGGTAAGGGCGGCATATTAACCGTTAAATTAAAAGTTGCCGTTGCGTTGCCGCTAAAATTATAGGCGATAACGGTATAGGTAGTTGCAGGGCTGGCAACAGCCGGTGTCCCGAAAATGCTGCCGCCATAATTATTAAACAGTAAACCGGCGGGCAGCGCCGGGGTAACATAATATCCTCCTATTGGCTTAATTTCTTTGATGGTGTTACTGGTATTATCCACTGCATAAATATTCATCGCTGCATCCACAGCTATGCCCGGCGATGCAAATAACTGCAGCGCTAACGGATTAGCAACAGTGGTTCCGGCTATAATTTGGTATAGCGAACGGGTAATCGCATCTGTAGCATACACATTACCGGCAACATCCACGGCAACACTCGTTTGGTTAGCCTGAAAACCTTGCGTTATCGTAATAACCGGGCTTCCACCGGCAGGAATTTCAATGATGCCGGTTACGCCTGCATCCGCTACATAAATATTGCCTGCTGCATCTACTGCTATGCCCGTAGGCGTAACAAACCCCGAGCCGATACTTACCGTTGCGCCGCCGCCAAAAGGTATTTTCTTAACCGCAGCGTTGCCCATATCGGCAACATAAACGTTGCCCGCAGCATCCACGGCAACGCCGGTTGGCGTAATAAAGCCCGAGCCGATACTTACCGTAGCGCCGCCGCCAAAAGGTATTTTCTTAACGGCATTATTGCCATAATCGGCTACATAAATATTGCCGGCTGCGTCTACAGCAATGCCGCGCGGCTGGTTAAACCCTGTACCCATGCTTACCGGTGCACCATTGCCTGCAGGTATTTTTTTCACCGCATTATTACCCGAATCGCCGATATAAAGGTTTCCGGCTGCATCGGCGGCTATGCCGTAGGGTGCATTAAGGCCCGATCCCAAATTGACCGGAATTGCGCTGAACCCAGGAAAACTCGCGTTGCTGGTTGTAGGTGAAAATGATGCCGTTAAACCAGCCGTAAAAACCTGCGGACTATCATAATTAATTGTAGGTAGTGGCGGAAGATTGACCTTAATATTAACGGTCGTAGTACCACCGCCCGCAACATTATATGCAGTAACTGTATAATTGGTGGCCGGGCTGCCTGCTAACGGCAGCCCGTTGATTGCTCCGGTATTAATATCGAGAGCTAAGCCTATGGGCAGCGCCGGGCTTACGTGATAGCCGCCGGTTGGGCTGACTTTTTTAACCGAATTACCTGTTTTTTCGGCGATATAAACATTACCTGCGGCATCAATAGCTACGCCCGCCGGGCCGTTTAGGCTGTTGATTGAGACATTGTTAAGGCTAAAACCGGTAGCAGGGGTAATAATCACCTTGCTGTCGCCCGTTGTATAAAAATTGCCCCCGGCATCAATAGCCATTACGCTACCACTGCCCTGAACAAACGAATTAATTGCAGGGCCGCCGGTTACCCGGATTTCCTGTACGTTATTATTAGCGTCGGCTATGTAAATATTACCCATAGCATCCACAGCTACCCCTTGCGGGCCCAGCGGGTCTGGCGCTAACACTACAGGCGCGCCGCCGCCAACCGGGATTTTCTTGATCACTTTATTACCAAAATCGGCCACGTACACATTGCCGGCAGCATCAACTGCCACACCATCGGGGCTGCTGAAGCCTGTACCCAGCGTTACCACTGTATTAGTACCGGCTAATATTTTCTTTACGGCATTATTCCCAAAATCGGCCACGTATATATTACCCGAAGCATCCACGGCTATCCCCTGCGGGTTGTTGAAGCCTGAGCCGACGCTTACGGTGGCGCCACCGCCAACAGGGATTTTTTTAACAGCATTATTGCCCGCATCAGCAACATAAACATTACCCGAGGCATCAACAGCCACCCCCGCCGGCGAACTAAACCCCGAACCAACTGACACCCCCGGTTCCGTACCCAAGAGTTGCCACGCCACTGGCAATCGGCGCTATCGGATCAACCAGCACTCCCGCTGTAAATACTTGCGGGCTGCTATAACTTATGGTTGGTGGGAAAAGTACAGATACGGTATAGGTAAAGGTTGCATTGTTTGCTGCTGTTGCCACTATCGTTATCACGTTATTGGCCCCGGCTGTTAATGCTATACCCGCCGATGCAGTCCCGCTGGCAACGGTTGTGCCGTTCACTTTAATAACCGAATTGGGATCTGTGTCGGTTGGAGTAACAGCTATAGAAGTTGTTCCGGTAGCAAGCGCTACGGTATAAGAAGTGGTTGCCGGGTTAAATGCAGGGCTTAAAGTACCGTGATTTAAGGAAAAACCGGAAAAGCCGTTAACTGTAATATTTACTGTTGCGGTGCCATTTCCTGAACTATTATAGGCAATAACCGTATAATTTTTTGCCGGGCTGCTATAGGCCGGTGCACCGCTAATTACTCCCGTTGCCTGATCAAAATTGAAACCCGCAGGTAAATTAGGACTGATAAAGTAACCCCCAACCGGGTTAATTTTCTTTATAGACGAAGTAGAGGCGTCATCAACATAAACGTTGCCAGCACCATCAACAGCCACGCCGCCCATATAGCTAAACCCGGAAGCTAAAGTAACCGGAGTGCCTCCGCCCGCCGGAATTTTTTTTATGGTGCCGCTGCCCATATCCCCAACATACATATTACCCGATGCATCTACAGCCAAACCCTGCGGGTTACTTAATCCTGATACAATAATACTACCTGCACTGGCGCCCGCAAGGATTTTTGTTATCCTGCCAAAGCCGGCGTCGGCAACATATATATTGCCCGATGCATCTAAGGCTATCCCGGTAGGTTGAGAAAAGCCTGAATTTACAACTACCGGCGCACTTCCGTCTGCCGGAATCCGGTACACACTGTTTTGGGCGGTTACATATACATCGCCTCCTGCGCCCACTGCCACACCTGTTGGAAAGCTGAGACTTGAGCCAATAGTAACCTGAGACTCTCCCCCGGACGGGATTTTCGTTACCCCGTTTAGGGCAGTAACATATACGTTTCCGGCGGCATCTGCGGCTACGCCTTCAGAGCTGCTAAAATGATCAGTAGTACCAATGGCAACCGGGGCGCCACCGCCTGCGGGTATTTTATCAATAACCAGGCTGTTAGGGTTGCTGATATAAATATTACCGGCGGCATCAACCCCAATACCAGTCGGGTTAAAAAACCCTGACCCAACAGTAACCGGGGTACTATTATAACCTACAGCAGCAACTCCGCTGCTCGCGGGCGACAATGAGGTAATTGCCGCACCTGCAGTATAAACCTGAGGACCGCTGTAACTGATTGTTGGCGCCTGTGCTAACAGGTTAAAGGGCAGTATAATTGTTATAATAGCAATTAATGACACTATCCAGTGTGTCCATTTTTTTGTTATAATTGGAGTAGACAATTTAGGGTAAATTTTTTCCATAAGGCAGCAGGTATATAAAGCTAACAGGTCACATTTTTAGTGAGTTATATAATAACTTTTAAATGTAGATAAAATAATTACGCTGTAATAAATTGTGCGCGATTTTTTTTTAACCGGCGGTTTATATACTACACTATAACAAAAAAAGCTTGTGATGTTGAAACACCACAAGCCCTGTCAAATTAGCTGAACGCCGCTGCTTCTATCTGTTGCTCACCACCGTTATAAACCCTTTTATATTGGTACCATTACCTAAATCAATTAAATAATTATAGGTACCCTCGCTCAATACCGATCCACGGTAAGTGCCACCCCAATCGTTACTATAGCCTTTGCGGGTAAATACCACCTGTCCTGCTTTGTCGTAAACGGTTACGATATTATCCGGATAAAAGGCAATGTTTTTCACCACCCAAATATCATTTATACCATCGCCGTTGGGCGATAAAATGTTATTGGCTTCTACTTTTGAGTTTAATGACGATACCAATGGCGTTTGTTCTCTGTTGCCAGGAAGGTAAAGGTTGTTTAGGCCGGGTACCGCACGCGTCACTTTTAGGGTATAAGTTTTATGAGTTACACCATCCTGCGCGGTTACTAAAGTAGTGATGGTATTGGTGCCAACAACTAAAGCGATTGCCGCGGATGCCGTGCCCGAAGCTACCGTTGTTCCGTTAACAGTTAGCGAACCATGCGGATTGTTAAGCGTTGGCGTTACACTAACTGATGTTATTTCATTGCTTACCGATGCAGTGTAGCTGCCGGTACTCATCGTAAAAACCGGACTTAAAGTACCATTACTCAAGGTGAGACTGAAAAGATAAGCGTTATTTGACGGGCGGGTTACCGTAACCGTGTAAGTTTTATGGGTTAAACCATCCTGTGCGGTTACTAAAATGTTAATTTTGGTGTTACCCACTGCTAAAGGAATCGGCGGCGAGGTGGTACCCGAAGTAAGCGGCGTGCCATTTACCTGTATGGAACCGTACGGGTTATTAAGGGTAGGGGTAACCGCAATTGACGCGGTAGCGCCGCTTACCGAAACGGTATAATTGCCGTTTGTCAGTGTAAAAGCAGGGCTTAAAGTTCCACTGCTGACGCCTAAGTTCGATAAATAAGCATTGTTTGACTGGCGGGTTACCTGAATAGTGTAAGTTTTTGTAGAACTACCATCATGTGAGGTAACGACAATACTAATGCTATTAGAACCGACAGCCAAAGGAATAGCAGCAGATGCATTGCCCGAAACCACCGCCACACCATTCACGGTGACAGATGCCTGGGTATCATCCGTTGTTGGTGTAACGTTAATTGATGTTGTGTTGATATTTACTGTGTCTTTATAATTAACTATGCCTGCATCAAATACGGGACTCAAAATTCCTTTACTAACCGCAAGCGCAGCCAAATAGGCATTACCTGAAACTTTAATATTCACAATAGCGGCTTTGCTTCCACCCCAATTAAAAGCACTAACCGAATAGTCTGTCGCCGGGCTTATCACTGTTGGCGTTCCGCTTATAATACCTGTGTTGTTATTAAAACTCAAACCTGTAGGCAAAGCTTTATTTATAAAATAACCGCCGATAGGTGTGTATTTTGCGACCGTACTGACATTACTATCGCTGATATAAAGGGTGCCAGCCGGGTCAATTGCAACACCTTGGGGGTAGCTTAACCCATTTACCAGGATAATACTGGCCTTACTGCCTGCAATTATCTCCCTAATTTCATTATTACCCGAATTTGCTATGTATAAATTGCCCGAGACGTCAAGCTTTATATTTGTGGGATAGTTAAGGCCGGTATCTGCAATGAGCGCTACTGTTCCGTTTACCGAGATTTTTTTGATTGTACTGTCCCCCCCTGCCACAAAAACATTACCCAATGCATCGACTGCTACAGAAAGCGGGTTTTTGAGTCCCGAACCAAGCGTAGTTATTGGCCTGCCGTTCACCGGGATTTTCTTTACCACGTTGTTGTTTCGGTCAGCCACATAAACGTTTCCGGCTGCATCAACCGCTACCCCCTGCGGATAATTAAAACCCGACCCAATTACGACGGTGGCACCTCCAACAGCTTCGATTTTTTTAACCTGATTATTAAAAAGATCGGCCACATACACATTGCCGGCAGCATCAACCGCCACATCATTTGGATACCAGAAACCAGAGCCAATAATAACCGGACTACCGCCATCTGCGGGGATTTTTTTGACTGCGTTATTGCTTTGGTCGGCGACATAAACATTACCCAGTGCGTCAATTGTCATACCGGCCTGATAATTAAACCCCGATCCAAGTATAACCTGCGCACCGTAGCCCCTTGTCGCGGTTCCATTCTCTGTGGGTGCAAGGAGGGGTATTGTTTTATTTACCGTATAATTATTGGGGCTGTTGTAACTAACAACCGGTAATGGCGGCAGGTTAACTTTAATATTAATGATGCCCGATCCACTGCCGAAGCTATTATAAGCCGTAACCGTATAATCTGTTGCCGGGCTGGCCACAGTGGCTTTACCGCTGATAATGCCGGTTGCATTATCAAAATTTAAGCCAGTGGGTAAAAAAGGCGATATACTGTAACCGCCAGAACGCTTTATCTCTTTAATTGCATTGTTATTTTCGTCGGCAACATAAATATTACCTACATTATCAACTGCCACACCTGCAGGGTTATTAAGGCCTGTTCCTATGCTCACGGTTGAATTGCCGCCCGCTGGTATCATTTTTATCGAATTATTATTCGAATCGGCCACGTATACATTACCTCCCGCGTCGGTAGCCACGCCAAACGGCAAATTAAACCCTAAATCAAGAGATTGCCGCCTACCTCCGTTCGCAGGCGTTCTAAATATAAGGTTATAAAGATAATCGGCAGCGTATATGTTACCGGCGGGATCAACTGCTACACCTGTTGCACTGGCATATACAGATCCGATCGTGATTATCGCACCACCCCCGACCGGGATTTTTTGCACGGTACGTAAAACTGAGTCGGCTACGTATACATTTCCGGCTGCATCAACCGCTACCCCACAAGGAGCTGTAAAGCCCGATCCTACATCTACTACACTTCCACCTGCTGCAAGTATCTTTTTGATGGTGGTATTGCCTGTTGCAGCAACGTACACGTTGCCGGTGTTATCAACAGCTACGCCTTTGGGATGATCGAACGTCCCCAGCGTAACGGGGGCACCTCCCCCTGCGGGTATCTTTTTTACCGCTCCATCGTTATTGCCGGCTACATAAACATTCCCGTTTTTATCTACAGCTACACCTTTCGGAAAAGAAAAACCCGAGCCCAGCGTTACCGGGCTGTCACTATAACCTGGTGCATTAACGTTGCTGCTCACAGGAGCAATTGGTGTTATGCTGGTACCTGCGTTAAAAGTTTTTGGTCCGCTGTAACTAACAGTTGGTGCCGGCGTAACCCTTGTCACCGTCAAAATATAGGTATTGAATGTCGCTCCGTCGGGTGCGGTTACTTTAGTAGTTATGATATTGGGGCCACTATTTAAGCCAATATCACCTGAGGCCGCCCCGGATACAACCGTTGCGCCATTAACCGTAATAACAGCACCGGCATCAGCAGCTGTCGGTGTTATTTTAACTGATGTGACACCACTGCTTACACTTTCTGTGTAATTTACCATGCTGCTTGAAAAAACCGGCGATAACGTACCGCTGCTAGCAGTTAGAGCGGCCAGGTTTGCATTTGCCGACGGATTTCCATTTGTTATTTTAATAGTAACCGTTGCCGAACTTTTACCGTCGGTGTTATAAGCTGTAATGGTGTAATTTGTTGCAGGCGAAATTAGCGTAGGTGTGCCGCTAATTTTTCCTGTTGTTGCATCAAATACGAGGCCGGCCGGCAGAGCGGGACTAATGGAATAACCTGTAGTTTCTATTTTGCGAATTGATAGATCGTCGCCCGCTATTACATCTGTGAAATATAAATGGCCTTGCCCGTCTGATGCGATGTAGAATGGCCAACCCAAGCCTGCAGAAGTACCAATGCCATCAGTTTGTGTATAACTCCTGTTGCCTGCAAATGTTGTGACCAGTCCGTCTGTACCGACCAGGCGTATAACATCGTTATTGGTGTCGGAGACATAAATGTTCCCCGATGGATCGGCTGCCAAACTTGTAAAAGTCTGAAAACTTGCCTTAGCAGCAAGTCCGTTAATCAAACCAAAACTTCCGCTCCCCGCATAGGTGCTCACCAACCCAGCCGGAGTAATTTTACGGACTACAGGATTGATGCTATCCCCAACATAAATATTACCGTTGGCGTCACACGTTATCGAAAACGGAGAATAAAAACTTGCAGCTGTTCCTTGTCCGTCAGTATCACCTATTGTTCCACTCCCGGCAATTGTGCTTACCACCCCTGCTGGTGTAATTTTGCGTATTCTTTGGTTACCGGCATCAGCAACGTATAAATCGCCCTGAGCATCAGTAGCTAACCCTTCGGGCGTGCTAAACCGTGCCGATGCGAGTGGCCCGTCAACATATCCGTCTGCGCCCGACCATAAAACAGTTACTACACCAGCCGGTGTAATTTTTTGGATCATGTAATTAACTCCTATGGTATAAATATTGCCTTGAGCATCTGCGGTAATAAATCCCGCGCCGTTTAAACCAGAGCCTGACGATGCAAATTGAGTCATTGCGCCTGCCGGCGTAATTTTATAGATAATACCGCCGTTAATAGTATTGGGAGGATTGGCCGTTGCATAAACATTACCCTGCGGGTCAGTTGTTAAATGAGTAACAAAACTAAAACCCGACCCACCAGGCACAAAAGTAGTGACCTTACCATATACATTGGCAGGCACCGCACCACCCGTATTTGTAGGGCTTAAAGCGGAGATAGCTGTATTAACCGTATAGGTTTGTGGAGTGCTATAATGGATATTTGGCACCTGCGCAAATAATGTAACAGGCAACAACAAAGCCAGCGACAGCACGGCAAAAAGAACATTTTCGGGAAATTTATTTTTTTTCGGAGCTAAAAACGTAGCGTTTTGTTGGTTCATATTGTGGTTCAGGCTTAATCAAAAGCGTATTTGTTTGATAATGATGATGAAGCGATAAATATATAAAAACATTATCCAACTATTCAAAAAATGAATGGACGCCTGTGCAAAAAAAAGCCGGTTGCCTTATAAGCAACCGGCCTAAATCCCATTCTAATAACCTAATGAATCTAATGGTTCACCACTGTTATAAATCCTTTCACATTTTTCCCATTCCCCAAATCAACCAAATAATAATAGGTTCCTTCGCTCAACACCGAGCCCCGGTAGGTGCCATGCCAATCATTCGCATACCCTTTTTTAGTGAATACCACTTCCCCCATCCGGTTGTAAACAGTTACCGTATTATCAGGGTAAAAAGCGATATTCTTCACTACCCAGATATCGTTTATACCATCGCCATTGGGCGATAAAATATTATTGGCTTCTACTTTTTGGTTTAATGACGATACCAATGGCGTTTGTTCGCCGCTGCCGGATATGTACAGGCTGTTCATACCTCCCGATGCCCTCGTTACAGTAATGGTATAAGTTTTATGGGTTACGCCATCCTGCGCAGTTACCACTGTGGTGATGGTATTAGCGCCAACACTTAAAGCGATTGCCCCCGATGCCGTGCCCGAAACTACCGTTGTGCCGTTAACCGTTAGTGAACCATGTGGATTGTTAAGCGTTGGCGTTACCGTAACGGAAGCCGTTGCATTACTTACCGATGCTGTGTAGGCAGACGTTGCCTGCGCAAAAGTCGGGCTTAATGTGCCGCTGCTGATAGTTAAATTAGACAAATAGGCATTATTGGATACACGGGTTACCGTAATGGTGTAATTTTTAGTGGTTATGCCATCCTGCGCAGTTACTACGGTGTTGATGGTGGTATTACCCACAACTAATGGAATGGTCTGGGAAACCGCACTGGATGCCACAGCGGCGCCATTCACCGTTATTGTGGCGTGCGGGTTATTAAGTGTGGGCGTTACAGTAACCGAGGCGGTAGCATTGCTTACCGTTGTGGTATAAGCGCCTGTTGCGACTGCAAACACAGGGCTTAAAGTGCCACTGCTAATGGTAAGATTGGAAAGATAGGCATTGTTTGACGGGCGGGTTACCACAATGGTATACGTTTTGGTTGTAGTACCATCTGGTGCGGTTACCACAGTAGTAATGGTAGTGTTGCCTACATTTAAGGGAATACTTGCCGAAGCGGCTCCAGATGCCACGGTTGCTCCGTTAACTTTTATGGTGGCAGTACTGATACTGGCGGTGGGTGTTACTGTAATCGATGTTGTGGTATTTAACACCGATGCCGTATAACTTATTGTACCCGGTGCAAAAGCAGGCGTTAACGTTCCGGCGCTTATGGCCAGGCCTGCTAAACTGGCATCATGTGATATTACACTAATATTTACAGTGGCTGAACTACTCATGCTAACTTTATTATAAGCAGTAACAGTATAATCTATTGCCGGGCTCGAAACAGTTGCAGTACCACTAATAATACCCGTTGTATTATTAAAAGATAAACCGGCCGGTAAGAAAGGGCCTATATAATAGCCGCCAACCGGCTTAATTTCTTTAACCGCGCTGTTGCCATAGTCGGCCACAAACACATTGCCCGCACCATTTACAGCTATGCCAAAAGGCGAACTGAATCCGGCACCTAAAGTAATGGGTGCGCCACCGCCAGCCGGAATCTCCTTTATGGCATTGTTGCCGTAATCGGCCACGTATACGTTACCCATAGCATCAACAGACAAACCTGTATGCTCATTGAAGCCAGAGCCAATATTAACAGTGCTGCCACCACCAACAGGTATCTTTTTTACGATGGTACTGAACAATTCGGCTACGTACACATTGCCAGCAGCATCAACCGCTACAGCATACGGCTGATCAAACCCCGAACCTAAAGTGGTGATAGTTCCCCCGCCCGCAGCTATCTTTTTTACCTGGTTATTGCCATCATCGGCCACATACACATTGCCAGCAGCATCTATTGCTACACCCGTGGGGGAACTGAACCCCGAGCCTATATTTACCGGGGCACCGCCGCCAGCGGGGAACATCATTACCGCATCGCTGCCTGACACCGCCACGTACACATTGCCCATAGCGTCGGCCGCTAAGCCAATCGGACTGGTGATGGAGCCAAGGATAACCGGGCTCCCGCCACCTGCCGGAATTTTCTTTATTACATTGTTTCCATAATCTGCCACGTAAACATTTCCGGCGGCATCGGCCGCTATACCGGTTGGGTTAGCAAACCCGGAACCTAAAGTAACCGGGCTACTGCTATAGGCAGCAGCAGATACGCCGCTGCTTGTGGGCATCAACGGGGTAATAGCCGTACCCGCGGTATAAGTTTGAGGGCTGGTGTAACTGATAGTGGGTGTTGGCGGCAGGTTAACTTTAATAGTTACTGTTGCCGAATTACTGCCGAAACCATTATATGCCGTAATGGTATAATTGGTTGCCGGGCTTAACCATGTGGGTGTCCCGCTTATGATGCCTGTGCTGTTAGCAAAACTTAGGCCCGCAGGTAAGGCGGTGTTGATATAGTAGCCACCAACCGGTTTAATCTCTTTAAAAGCACTGTTACCATTATCAGCCACATAAACATTGCCTGCGCCGTCTACGGCTACACCGGCCGGAACAACGAAGCCGGAGCCCAATGTAACCGGAGCACCACCACCAATGGGTATCTTCTTTACTGCGTTGTTGCCATAATCGGCCACAAACACATTGCCAATAGCATCTACCACTACATCGCGCGGACCGCTGAACCCGGAACCTAAGGTAACCGGGGCCCCACTGCCTGCGGGGATCTCCTTTATGGCGTTATTGCCATAATCTGCTACATAAATATTCCCTGCGACATCAACAGCTACGCCTTCCGGTTCACTGAATCCTGAACCTAAGGTAATCGGTGCGCCACCGCCAACGGGTATCTCCTTTATCGCATTGTTGCTAAAATCCGCCACATATACATTCCCTGCGGCATCCACCGCCACCCCGGCCGGAAAACTAAAGCCGGTGCCTAAAGTAACCGGTGCGCCGCCCCCAACCGGAATCTCCTTTACCGCATTGTTTCCTGAATCACCTATATATACATTGCCCGCGGCATCTACTGCCACCCCTGTCGGAGTGTTAAATCCCGAACCTATGGTAACCGGCGGGCCACCTCCTGCAGAGAACTTATATACTGCGTTGTTGCCGCGCGCTGTAAGGTAAATATTGCCCGCAGCATCCAACGCCACACCCCATGGCGAACTAAAGCCCGCGGCTAAAGTAGCCGGCGTGTTGCTATAGGCAGCCGCAGCCACTCCCCCGGTAATTGTGGGGGTTAGTGGCGTAATAGCCGTGCCTGCAGTATAGGTTTGCGGGCTGCTGTAACTGATGGTAAGTGCGTTAACTTTTATATTTACCGTTGACGAATTGCTGCCGAAGCTGTTATAAGCGGTAATGGTATAATTTGTAGCCGGGCTACCGGTAGTTGGTGTCCCGCTGATGATGCCCGTATTGCTTGCAAAACTTATTCCTGGCGGTAAGGGCGCGTTGATGTAATAGCCGCCAACCGGTTTAATTTCTTTAAAAATATTGTTCCCATAATCAGTCACATAGACATTGCCGGCACCGTCTGTAGCTACACCGGCCGGAATAATGAAGCCGGAACCTAAAGTAACCGGGACGCCGCCGCCAACCGGGATCTCCTTTATCGCATTATTGCCATAATCGGCGACAAACACATTACCCAAAACGTCTACAGCCACATTGCGCGGCTGACTGAACCCCGAGCCAAGGGTAACCGGGCTGCCACCGCCGGGGGGCATCATCTTTACCGCATTATTGCCATAATCAGCTACATAAATATTCCCTGCGGCATCAACCGCTACCCCTTCCGGCTCATTAAAACCGGAGCCTAAAGTAACGGGCGCGCCACCACCAACCGGAATTTTCTTTACCGCACTGTTACTAAAATCGGCCACATATACGTTGCCCGCAGCATCTACAGCTACACTCGCCGGGAAACTGAATCCGGACCCTAAAGTGATAGGTGCGCCACCGCCAACCGGAATCTCCTTCACCGCATTGTTTCCTGCATCGGCAACATATATATTGCCGGCAACATCTATTGCTATCCCGTTAGGGATATTAAATCCTGAGCCTATGATAATCGGGGCGCCTCCGCCAGCAGGAAACTTATATACCGTATTATTGCCGCGTGCCGTTACATATTTATTGCCCGCTGCATCCAACGCCACTCCCCACGGCCCACTAAAGCCGGTGCCTAAGGTAACTGGGGCGCTGCTATAACCCGGCGCAGTCACTGTCCCGGTAACCGTTGGAGTCAGCGGAGTAATTGTCGTGCCTGCGGTATAGGTTTGAGGACTTGTATAGCTGATGGTAAGCGCATTAACTTTTATACTTATCGTTGCCGAATTGCTGCCGAAACCATTATATGCCGTAATGGTATAATTTTTTGCCGTGCTGCCTGTAGTCGGTGTCCCGCTGATAATGCCCGTACTATTGGCAAAACTTAAGCCCGCAGGTAATGCAGTATTGATATAGTAGCCGCCAGCCGGTTTTATTTCTTTAAAGGCGTTATTACCATAATCAGCCACATAAACGTTGCCCGCGCCGTTTACAGCCACACCCGCCGGTATGCTGAAGCCGGAGCCTAAGGTAACGGGAGCGCCACCGCCCACGGGGATCTCTTTTACAGCGTTATTGCCATAATCGGCGACAAACACGTTACCCAAAACGTCTACCGCTATATTGCGCGGCTGACTGAACCCTGAGCCAAGCGTAACCGGGCTTCCGCCGCCGGGCGGCATCATCTTTACCGCATTATTGCCATAATCGGCTACATAAATATTCCCTGCTGCATCCACGGCTACACCTTCCGGCTCATTAAAACCGGAGCCCAACGTAATTGGAGCGCTGCCGCCAACCGGGATCTCTTTTATCGCACTGTTGCTAAAATCTGCCACATAAACGTTGCCCGCAGCATCTACGGCTACACCCGCCGGGAAATTGAAGCCGGAGCCTAAGGTAACAGGGGCGCCGCCGCCAATGGGTATCTCCTTTATCGCATTGTTACCTGCGTCGGCTACAAACACGTTGCCAGCAGCGTCTACTGCTATCCCCGTCGGGATACTAAATCCCGAGCCGATGGTAAAGGGGGCGCCGCCACCTGCCGGAAACTTATGTACTGCATTGTCGCCACGGGTTGTCACATACATATTTCCTGCAGCATCAAACGCTACATCCCAGGGCCCGCTAAGGCCTGTGCTCAGGGTAACCGTAGCGCTGCTATAGCCCGGAGCAGCCACCACACCGGTATGTGTTGGGACCAGTGGGGTAATAGCCGTCCCTGGCGTATAAGTTTGCGGACTGCTGTAGCTGATGGTAAGCGCATTCACTTTTATATTCACCGTTGCCGAACTATGGCCTGAACTGTTGTAAGCGGTAACGGTATAATTTGTTGCCGGGCTTGAAATAGCCGGCGTTCCGCTGATGATACCCGTACTGTTTGAAAAACTTAAACCTGCAGGTAAGATGGCGTTGATGTAATAGCCGCCAGCCGGCTTAAGTTCTTTAACCGCATTATGAACCTGATCGGCCACGTATACGTTGCTGCTACTGCTAACGGCTATACCGGTTGGACTGTTAAAGCCTGAGCCGAGCGTAACCGGGGCGCCACCGCCTACAGGGATTTTCTTTATTGCATTATTGCCCGCATCTGCAACGTACACATTACCCGCAATGTCAACCGCCACACCAAACGGCCCATTAAACCCGGACCCTAAAGTAACCATGGCCCCGCCTCCAGCTGGTATTTTCTTTACGGTGTTATTCCCTTCATCGACAACAAACACATTGCCTGCGGCATCAACCGCAACACCTGCGGGCAGAATAAAACCGGAGCCGATAGTAACCGGCGCACCGCCACCCACCGGAATCTTCTTTACAGCCATGTTGCCACCATCAGCCACATATACGTTGCCTGCAGCGTCTACCGCTACGCCGGTTGGGTGGAAAAAACCTGTCCCTAAGGTAATGATTGTACCACCGCCAACAGGAATCTCTTTTACTGCATTGTTGTTATAATCGGCAACATAAACGTTGCCTGCGGCATCTATAGCAACGCCATTGGGGTTACTAAACCCGGAACCTAAAACAACCGGACTGCCACCTGCCGCAGGGATCTTCTTTACTAAATTGTGGCCTGCATCCGCCACATACACATTGCCAGCAGCGTCTATCGCTACACCGGTTGGAAGACTAAACCCGGAGCCTAAGGTAACCGGGCTGCCATAGCCCGCAGCAGCTACACCACTGCTTGTTGGCGCCAGCGCTGCAATAGCCGTACCGGCGAGGTAGGTTTGCGGGCTGGCGTAACTTATGGTGGGTGCCTGCGCAAATAAATTAAAGGGTAACAGGGTAACAAAAAATGAAATTATCAGCAGAGCAGCAGATTGTCTTAATGATTTGCCCGGCATATTAGTGTAAAACCGGTGGGTCAAGTTTTTCATATTAACGCAGTATTTAAAATAAGGTTAGTAATTTATTGGCCGGGATATAAGCAGGGGCAATCTTATTCGTCAATAGAGATGACAGTTGTTTTAACACCTGTCATGGGCCAGTTTAAACAGAAGGGGAATTATGCATTAAATGTAATATAAATCATCTGATTAAAACAAAATTTCTTAATTAAACACCTAAAGATCAACAAAGAACGAGAAAACAGTAAAGGCCTGTCGCGACCCGTTATTTACTATTATTTACGAAAACAGGCCTGTTGCATTAAACAACAAGCCTGTTTTGTCTTAAACTGATGATGAACACTTAATGATTCACCACAGTAATAAATCCTTTAACATTTTTGCCATTCCCCAAATCAACTTTATAATAATAGGTTCCTTCGCTCAACACCGATCCCCGGTAAGTGCCATCCCAATCATTCGCATACCCTTTTTTAGTGAACACCACCTCTCCCATCCGGTTGTAAACAGTTACCGTATTGTCAGGGTAAAAAGCGATATTCTTAACTACCCAGATATCGTTAATACCATCACCATTGGGCGATAGAATGTTGTTAGCTTCTACTTTTTCAGTTAATGAAGATATTAATGGCGTTTGTTCATTATTGCCCGGCAGGTATAGGCTATTCAGTCCGCCCGATGCCCTGGTTACTGTTATTGTATAGGTTTTGTGCGTAACCCCATCCTGCGCGGTTACCACTGTGGTGATGGTATTTGCGCCAACATTTAGCGGGATAGCCGCTGATGCAGTGCCCGATGTTACTATTGCTCCGTTCACAGTTAGTGACCCGTGCGGGTTATTAAGCGTAGGTGTTACCGTAACCGTAGCGGTTGCATTACTTACCGAATCCGTATAAGCCGATGTTGCCTGCGCAAAAACGGGACTCAATGTACCACTGCTGATCGTTAAATTCGACAAATAGGCATTGTTGGATACCCGGGTTACTGTAATGGTATAGTTCTTTTTGGTTACGCCATCCTGTGCAGTTACTACTGTATTAATAGTTGTATTACCCACCGCCAAGGCAATCGCCTGCGAAACCGCACCCGAAGTTATTGGCGTACCGTTCACCGTTATGGTTGCATGCGGATTGTTTAGCGTTGGCGTTACGGTAACCGAGGCGGTAGCATTGCTCACTGTTGTGGTATAGGCGCCCGTGGCTGTTGCAAACACCGGACTTAAGGTACCTGTACTGATGGTTAAATTGGTTAGATAGGCATTGTTGGATGGACGGGTTACCACAATTGCAAACGTTTTCCGGGTAACGCCATCAGACGCGGTTACTACCATGTTAATAGTTGTATTACCCACCACCAACGTAATGGGTGCCGATGCCGTACCCGAAGCAACCACCACGTTATTCACTTTCACCGTACTGGCGGGGTTGTTTAATGTGGGTGTCACCGTAATTGAAGCCGTGGCATTAGTTACCGTTGCAGTGTAACTGGTGATAACCGACGAGAAAACGGGACTCAACGTACCACTGCTCAAAACAACACCGGTTAAATCAACATCGCTTAATAAACGTGTTACAGTAACCGTATAAGTTTTTGTGGTAACGCCATCCAGCGCAGTTACTACAGCTGTAATGGTGTTGGCGCCCACCACCAAAGGTATTGCCGCCGATGCCGTGCCGGAATTGACCGCTACCCCATTTACTACAACTGAAGCCGCCGGGTTATTTACAGTTGGTGTTAGTTTTATGGAAGCTGTTGCATTTGTTACCGATGCGGTATAACTAACCGTTCCGGCATCAAAAACAGGGCTCAAAGTACCGCTGCTGATGGTAAGATTGGAAAGTGTGGCATCGCCCGTTGCACGGGTTACCACAACCGTATAGGTTTTTTTGGTGACGCCATCCTGGGCAGTTACTGCTGCGGTAATGGTATTTGTACCAACAACCAGCGGTATCGCCGCCGATGCTGTGCCCGAACTTACCGGCACACCATTCACTTTTATGGTGGCATTGGGGTTAGCAAACGTTGGGGTTACCATAATTGAAAAAGTTGCATTACTTACTGATGCCGTATAGCTACCGGTAGCTTGCGCGAAGACCGGGCTCAATGTTCCGCTGCTAAGCGTAAGGCTCGACAGGTAGGCATTATTGGATATGCGGTTTACGATAACCGTGTATGTTTTTTTTGTTATACCGTCGGCTGCGGTTACTACGGTGCTAATCGTATTGTTACCGGTATTTAAAGCTATGGTCCCGGATGTAGCGCCCGAATTTACCGTTGTGCCGTTTACCTTAATGGTTGCCCCTGCATTAGCAATTATTGGGGTAACTGTAATTGACGTGGTGGCATTACTTACCGTATCCTTATAAGCCGTTGCACCTGATGCGAAAGCCGGAGATAACACACCATTACTGATGCCAAGGCTGGCAAGCGTGGCATCATTGGTAATATTGGGTAAACGGGTAACGGTTACTGTATAGTTTTTGGTGGTAATGCCGTCCTGTGCGGTAACAACCGTGGTAATAACATTACCTCCAATTGCTAAAGCGAGGGTTGCTGATGGCGTACCCGATGCCACAATGGCACCGTTTACTGTTACGGCTGCACCTGAAAAATTTACAGTTGGGGTTATGGTAATGGCTGTTGTTGCATTGCTTACTGTACTGGTGTAGCTGGTTGTACCCGTAGCAAATACAGGCGTTAAAGTTCCGTTGCTGATGGTTAGGGCCGAAAGGCTGGCATCATTTGACGCCGTCCGTAAAACGGTGATGGTATAGGTGTTGGTTGTACTGCCATCCTGGGCGGTTACCACTGTGGTGATGATGTTTGCACCGATACTTAGCGGGATACTTCCCGATGCACTACCGGATGCCACTGTTGATCCGTTTACAGTTACCGTTGCGTTTTGATTATTTACAGTTGGGGTTACCGTGATGGATGCCGTTGTATTGCTTACCGTATCTGCATAACTAATTGTACCCGTGGCGAATGCCGGCGACAAAATACCGTTACTGACACTCAATGCCGAAAGACCTGCATCACTCGAAGGCAACCTCGTTACGGTAACAGTATACGTTTTGGTAGTTGAATTATCCTGGGCGGTCACCACCGTAGTGATCGTATTTACACCTAAATTTAAGGGGATATTCGCCGATGTTGCGCCCGAGATTACCGCACTACCATTTACTTTTACAGTTGCCCCTGCGTTATTGGTAACTGGTGTTACCGTAAGCGATGTTACAGCATTGCTTACGGTTTGCGTATAAGTTGTGGTGTTTGTACCAAACGCCGGGCTTAGCGCACCGCTGCTAAGGCTTAACCCTGCAAGCGTAGCATCAGTAGATGGCGCCCTGGTTACCGTTATGGTATACGTTTTTACTGTACCGTCCTGCGCGGTTACCACCACCTGGATGCTATTGGGACCAGCAACCAGCGGTATAGCCGGCGACGCGCTGCCCGATGCGACAGTTGTACCATTTACTTTTACTTTGGCAGTAGCATCGGTAGTTGTGGGCACCACCGTAAACGATGGTACTGAATTGGCTACCGATGCCGTATAGGCTATAACATTGGTATTAAATGCAGGGCTTATAGTGGCGCTTGCACCAAGGTTACTGAGGTAGGCATTATTCGAAAGCCGCGTCAATTTAATGGTATACGTACTGGTAGTAATGCCGCCATCGGAGGTTACCACCGTAGTTATGGTATTGAGGCCTACTGTTAACCCTATGTTGCCGGAAGTGGCCCCCGATGCAACCACCGTTCCGTTTACTTTTATAGTAGCTGCAGGGTCCGTCGCTGTGGGTATTATTTTTGCGATAAGATTGGCATTGTTCACCGTATCGGTATAGGTCGTCGTGCCTGAAGCAAATACCGGGTTCAGATGATCGGTGCCGCTGATCAGCCCGGTTACTGCAAGTCCCGAAAGGGTAGCAACCGACGTTACATTGAGGTTTACAGTGGCAGTACCGAGGCCCGCAGCATTTATAGCGCTAATCTGGTAATTGGTCGCCTTACTGCCCTGTGCAGGTGTGCCGCTGATAATACCTGTGGTAGTATTTATGCTTAACCCTGTTGGAAGCGAGGGATAAACATTATAACCGCCGGTGCGTTTTATTTCTTTTACGAGGGTACCGCCGCCATCGTTTCCATATACATTGCCGTAAATATCAACGGCAAGTTGTTGTGGTGCATTAACCGCAGTGGTAATTGTCACCACGGTACTGCTGCCGGCCGGAACTTCCTTTAATACATTGTTGTAATCAGCTACAAATATATTGCCTGCGCCATCAATAGCCATAGCTGTAGGGCTTGCAAACCCGCTGGCAATGGTTACTGTGCTGCCCCCGGCGGCCGGTATCTTTTTTACCGACGAGGTACCGGCATCAAGTACGTAAATATCCCCGGCGGCATTTACAGCCAACGCTCTGGGGGTGGTAAATGCCGAACCAACAGCCATCGGGGGGCCGCCGCCAGCAGGAATTTTGTTTACTATTTTTGTACTGCTGTTAATGGTATATATATTGCCTGCGGTATCAACAGCTAACGCCACCGGGTTAAGGCCTGTAGCTATGGTGGTTGTAACGCCGGTACTCGTCACTATTTTTTTAATGCTAAAGTTACTGCCATCAATGGCAAATATATTGCCCTTGTTATCGGCAGCGATAAGCTCAGGATATGCTACCGAACTTGTCCAGGTGATGGCGCTGCCATCTGATGGCAGTTCATAGATAAGTTTTGTTGCATAGTCGCTTACGTATACATTCCTGGCGGGGTCTACCGCTATTCCATACAGGTAGGAAAATCCTGTGCCTATAGTTTTGGTAGTGCTGCTATAGCCCTGCGCTGATACCGGGCTACTGGTATTAACCGGCGTTAACGGGGTTATAGCTGTGCCTTTTGCATAGGTTTGCGGCGTGGTATAGCTAATAACCGGCGCCGCGTAGACATTGATATTTATAGTAGCATTAGCGCTGCCGGCAACGTTATTGGCCGTAACCACATAATTGGTTGCTGCACTCGCAACGGTTGGCGTACCACTTATAGTGCCTGTAGTACCATCAATGCTTAAACCAGTAGGCAAGGCGGGAATAATGCTATACCCGGTTTGTACTATTTTCCTGATTTTATTATTACCATAATCGGCAATATAAAGATTGCCGCCGCCATCAACCGCCACTTCAGAAGGGCCGCTAAAACTGGCCGCTGTGCCGATACCATTTGCCGCACCCGCTGTACCGTTACCGGCCACCGTGCTAACAACGCCCGCCGGGGTTATTTTCCTAACATCATTGTTGCCTGTTTCGCTAACATATACATTGCCCTGGCTATCTACCGCTACACCTCGCGGGAAGTTGAATGTTGCGGCCGTACCGGTGCCGTTTGCCGATCCTGATGCGCCGCTGCCTGCGAAAGTGGTTACTACACCGGCAGGAGTTATTTTCCTGATTTTATTTACCGAACCATCGGCCACGTAAACGTTACCTTGCAGGTCGGTTGCTACATTGTTAACAGCAGCAAAGCTGGCCGCGGTTCCTGTACCGTCATTTGCAAGGCCAGGCCCGCCACCGGCCAGGGTGCTAACAACCCCTGCGGGGGTTATTTTGCGCACCAGCCTGTTGCCAAGGTCGGCCACATATACATTTCCCTGCAAATCAACTGCGGCGCCATACGGATAGCTAAAACTGGCGCCTGTGCCTGTCCCGTTAACCGAACCGGAAGTGCCATTACCTGCAAGGGTGGTTACCACACCAGCCGGGTTTATCTTGCGGATAGCCTGGTTATAAGTATCGGCTACATAAACATTTCCCTGCAAATCTGCTGCAACCCCTATAGGCTGGTTAAAACTGGCGGCAGTACCCGTTCCATTCACAAAACCGGCACTTGGCGTACCTGCGATGGTGGTAACTACGCCGGCGGGGGTTATTTTACGGATGAGGTTGTAGGTTTGGTCGGCCACGTATACATTACCCTGTACATCTGTTGCCACGCCCGGCGGATTGCAGAAAGCTGCTGCTGTGCCGGTGCCATCGGTAGTGCCGCAGCCGCCTATGCCTGCAAAAGTACTAACCAGCGGGAACATGGACAAACTATTCGACCCGCCTGTGCTTGAAGGCGCTAAGGGCGTGATGGCGATGTTTACTGGATAGCTTTGCGGCCCGGCATAACTAATAGCCGGTGCCGTAACACTGTTCACGGCAATATTAAGGGTAGCGGTACCGCTGCCGCCAGCATTGTATGCAGTAATGGCATAACTGGAAGAAGTGCTTGCACTTGTTGGTGTGCCGCTGATTACGCCGTTGGATACATTGAACGTTAAGCCACCCGGCAATGCCGGGGTAATGGAATAACCCGTATTAAATAGTTGGCGGATCACCTGGTTGAGATAGTCGGAGATGTAAAGGTTTCCCTGGTTATCGGCGGCTATGCCCTGTGGCAGGTTGAACTTAGCCTGTGTGCCGATACCAACGGCAAATCCGGATGTTCCACCAGCAAGGGTAGTAACTACTCCCAGCGATGTAATTTTTCGGATCGCATTATTAGTCATGTCGGCCACATACACATTGCCGGTTACATCTGTAGTAACCGAAACAGGCAAGCCGAAGCTGGCCGCAGCGCCCGTTCCATCAGCCGCGCCATTGCTGCCGCTACCTGCAAAAGTGCTTACTACACCTGCAGGCGTAATTTTACGGACTAAATGGTTTTGCCCATCGGCAACATAAATATTCCCCTTGATATCGGTTGCCACGCCAATGGGTTGGTTAAAGCTGGCTGCTGTGCCTACACCATTGGCCGAGCCTGCTGTGCCGTTGCCAGCAAAAGTGGATACTACACCCGCAGCTGTAATCTTACGGATTAAATTATTGTAATAATCGGCCACATAAACATCGCCCTGGGCATCTATCGCCAATCCCCTCGGGTGGTTAAAACTGGCCGCAGTGCCTGTTCCGTCGGCCGAGCCAGGTGTACCGCTTCCTGCCAAAGTGCTCACCATGCCGCCGGGAGTGATTTTGCGTATCATGTAGTTGCCTTCGTCGCCTACGTAAACATTGCCCTGTGCATCAACGGCTATCCCGGTAGGGTTATTGAAACTGGCCGATGCAGCCGGGCCATTTGATGACCCGGCAATACCGCTACCCGCGTAAGTGCTTACTGTACCATCGGGGGTTATTTGGCGGATGAGGTTGTTGGCAGCATCGCAAACGTAAACATTGCCCTGTACATCGGTCGCTATGCCAATTGGGTATTTAAAGGCTGCGGCGTTACCCGTTCCGTTAGTAGAGCCCTGAGCGCCGCTGCCCGCAAAAACACTTACATAGTCGTATGTAGCAAGCGGCACTGCCCCCCCGGTATTGGTTGGGCTAAGCGTTTGAATGGTTAAGTTGGTATAATAAGTTTGCGGGCTGCCATAACTAATGTTGGGAGCCGGGAAAATTACGGTTAAATTATCGGGAATGTAAGTGATGGTATAGTGGGAGGAAACTGCCCCGCTTACCGTTATAGGGTATGAACCTGGCGCTGATGACCGTGTAGCCGTGGTAGTAATAGTGGGCGCTGTTGTTAGCGATGCCGGCGTATCACCATTTACCAGGCCGGTATAGGTTACCGTTAATGTTGGGATGGCCGCGCCTTGCACCATACTTTGCGGATTGGCTGAAATAGTAAGCGGCGTTGGCGCATTTATGGTTAAAGCATTTGAAACGTAAGTAATGGTATAGCTCGGCGAACTTGCCCCGCTCACGGTTATAGGATATGAACCTGCCGGAGAACCTGATGTTGCCGTTGTATTGAACGTTGGCTGCGTAATTAGCGATGCCGGCGTATCACCGTTTACCAGGCCGGTGTAGGTTGCAGTTAACGTTGGGATAGCATCGCCTTGAAAAATAATTTGCGGGTTGGCCGTTATAGTGAGCGCCACCGGGTTCACGGTTAAAGTTTGGGTGAGCGAAACCCCGGCGCTGGTACCCGTAATGGTGGTGTTTCCTCCGCCCGTGATATGAATTTTGCCCGAAACAATGGTAGCTACTGATGTATTGCTGCTGGTGTAAACTATGGGCGACTGGCTGATTTCGCCGGGATTAAAATCGGCGCTGCCATAATTAACCGGCGCAATGGGCGGAAAGCTAAGGGTACCGGTAAAAATGCTGACGGTGGCTGTACCCGTGCCGGTGGCGCCGCTGGCCGTAATAGTATAACTACCGCCTTGCCCGGCAACAGTTGGTGTTCCGGCGATGATACCCGTGCCAACATCAAAACTTAATCCCGCTGGTAAAGCTGCACTGATGGCATAAGGACCTGAAGCCGCGCTGAAAACCGCCCCCCCGGTATTAGCCGGCACCAGCGGTGTAATAGCGGTATTTATTGGATAGAGCTGAGGGCTTGCATAGCTTATTATTGGCGGCTGCGATGGGTCGTTAACCGTTATATTTACCCTCGTAGTATCGCTGCCGAAGGTGTTACTGGCGATAATAGTGTATGTTGCAGATGAAGTTGCGGTTGGTGTACCGCTGATGGCGCCGGTAGTGCTGTTAAAACTTAGCCCTGCGGGTAAAGCTGGGGTACTTACCAGCGAAAATCCTGATGCGTTTACAAGGCCGCCGGTGTTTGTTGGCAACAGCGGCGTAATGGCAACATTAAGGGGGTAAGTTTGCGGCCCGGCATAACTGATGGCAGGTGGCAGCCCGAGACTAACCCCTATATTTACAGTTGCCGTGCCTGCTATGCCGGCTGTGCCGTAACCTGAGACAACATAATTAGCGGCAGGGCTTGCAGCCGTAGGCGTACCGCTGATTATACCTGTTGTATTATCGATAGACAAACCAGCCGGCAGCGACGGGTTGATATAATAACCGCCCGTAATGTGGGTTTTGATAACATTACCGGGGTTAGCGCTTGCCGATACGTAGAAATTACCATTGGCATCAACCAACAGCCCGTAAGCTGCACTACTTGAAAAAAGGGTAAATGCAGGACCACCGCCGGCAGGTACTTCTATTACAACTCCGTTGTTGGTGTCGGCCACGTAAATATTTCCGGCGGCATCAACAGCAACGCCATTGGGATTATTAAAGCCGGTTGCTAAGGTAGTTATAGTACCACCGCCGGGCGGAATTTTATAGACCTTGTTGTTGGTATCGGTAGTATAGATATTGCCGGCAGCATCTACATCTATGCCGGATGGCCTGTTAAGCCCCGAGGCCAGGGTAATGGTATTGCCCCCGCTGGCAAAGATTTCCTTTATGGCGCCATTCCCCGAATCGGCTACATAAATATTGCCAGAAGCATCCAATTTAATATCTGCAGGATGGTTAAAGCCCGATCCCACCGGAACAAGGCTGCCTCCGCCAACGGGTATTTTGGTTACGGAACTAAAAGCCGCGTCTGAAACATATACATTTCCGGCAGCATCCACAGCAATACCTAAGGGGAGCTGAAAGGCCGAACTCAACACAATGGGGCCGCCGCCGCTGGCGGGAAACTCCTTTACCAACGCATTAAATGAATCGGCCACATACAAATTTCCAGCGGCATCAAGGGTCATATATTCGGGAAAAGCACCGCCTTGCAGATTTGTTAAAAGACTTGCCAGTACTACCGGCGTACTAAAGCCCGTTGTGCCTACGTTACTGCTGGTGGGCGTTAACGGTGCAATTGCAATACCTGTAAAATAGCTATTGGGCGAGGTGTAGCTAATGACCGGCAAAGGAACCCTGGTTACCGTAGTGGTATAAGTATCGGTTGTGGTACCATCTTGTGCGGTTACTACTGTTGTGACGGTGTTTGAACCTAAAGAGAGGGCTATTGCCGGTGATGCTGACCCGGAAGTTACCGTGGTTCCGTTCACTTTTACAGTAGCATGGGGGTCATTGGTGGTGGGCGTTACCGTAATGGTTGCGGTGGCGACCAGGTTGGTATAGCTGGTTGTAGCCGGTGCAAAACCGGGGCTTAATGAACCTGCGCTAAAGGCCAGGTTGGATAGCGAAGCATCGGGCGATGCCGTTTTGTTTACCGTTACCGTATAAGTTTTAGTTGTACCATCAACAGTAGTCACCAAAATAGTAACAACATTACTGCCGATAGATAAGAGAATGCTTGCCGATGCTTTACCTGATGGCACTACCGTACCGTTTACTTTTATTACGGCGCTGATATCGGCAGCGGTTGGCGTTAAGGTAACCGAGGCTACATTAACCGCATCGGTGTAGCTGGTTGTGGCCGTTGCAAAAGCCGGGCTTAGCGTTCCTGTACTAATGTTAAGTCCCGAAAGGTTTGCGCTTCCGTTCACTTTTATATTCACTGTTGCATTAGTACTGCCGGTGATGTTATAGCCGGTAATGGTATAGTTTGTAGCGAGGCTGCCGATAGTAGGCGTGCCGCTGATAACACCCGTACTGTTATTAACCGTTAAACCGGGAGGTAAGCCATTGTTGGCATAATATCCGCCCGCATGCGAAATCTTACTTACCTGTGCGGTTTGTAAATCGGTGATGTATAAATTTCCATTCGCAAATGCAAGCCCCCAGGGTTCCTGCAAGCCGGTCCCCATAGTTACTACGGGGCTGCCATCGGCCGGAAATTTCCTAACTATCCCGGTAGTGCCATAAGTATAGGTATTTGAAGCATGAAACGGGCTGGCCACGTATAAATTCCCCGAAGGATCAACCGCAATATTGCCTAATTCGGTAGGGTCGTTTGAGTTATTGGTAGGATTTATTGCTACCGGTGTACCACCTGCTGCCGGCATTTTATAAACATTGGCCGAATAAGCACTTGAAATAAAAAGGTTCCCAAAGGCATCGGCTGCTAAGCCTGTTGGCCAATGAACTGCACCGGTTAATACACCTGCCGTGCCGCCAACGGGTATCCGGTAAACTAAGCCAAAGCTATCCTTTGCGCCCGCATAAACATTACCGGCGGGGTCAACAGCTATGCAATACGGCTGGTTAAGACCGCTTGCCAGCGTAACCTGCGGGCCGCTTGCGGGGATCTCAACTATAGAGCCCGCGTAATAATCGGCTAAGTAAATATTACCGGTACTGCCAATCGCTATCGCGGTTACCGTCCCTGAATATATAACGGACGATGCCCCGCCGCCCGCAGGCAGTTTCAATACCTGCCCGTTATTGGTGTCGGCTATATAAACATTGCCGGCCGCATCGGCAGCTACGCTAAACGGCTGGTTATAGCCCGAGCCAATTACCGTTGTAGCGTCGGATGGGGCAAAAACATTGGAACTTGTTGGGCTCAATGCACTAATGGCCGCACCCACGGTGTACGTTTGCGGGCTGGTGTATGAAAGCGTTGGCAAAGGCGTTGCCGGCCTGTTTACAGTAACGGTATAAGTATTAGCTGTGCCGTTACCGGGCGTTACCACCACATTAATAGTGGTTGTGCCTACCGGTAAAGGAATATTGGCCGATGGTGTGCCTGTTACTACCACAGTGCCGTTTACTTTTATTATGGCGGTGGCATCATTTGTGGTTGGCGTGAGCTGTATAGCTGCAGTTGCCCCACTCACTGCAACGCTGTAACTGTTTGTGCCCGTTGCAAATGCCGGGCTAAGCGTGCCACTGCTGGTGGTGAGTGCCGAAAGCTGTCCCGTACCTATCACCTGCGGCATATCAACATATCCCCGGTAACTGGCGATGTTAAAAAAAATCGAAGGACCGCTAAGATTATAAACTTCGATAACGTAAGTTTTTGCCGCACTGCTGGCCGTGGGCGTGCCGCTGATAACACCTGTTGCGTTGTTAATAGATAACCCGGCGGGCAGGCCTGTGGCATAATAGCCGCCCACATGCATAATTGGCTGTACTCCCGTTCCTGTTGTTGCAGGTACAAACAAGTTACCAAAAGGATCAACCGCTATAAGGCCGGGATAGATAACTGTATTATAGCCCCTGTTGCCGCTCCCATCGGCAGGGATCCTTATTACCCCGCCTATCAATTGATTATTATCATACGGATTGTTTGAGGGATCTGTAGCGCTTATGTAGATATTCCCTGCACCGTCAATAGCAAGGCCATAACAATTAGCCAGATTAAAAATTGGAACCGGCGCTCCGCCGTTAACACTTTCCTTGTAAACCACGCCTGCTGCATTATCGGCAATATAAACGTTGCCCGCAGCATCAACCGCAACGCCTGCAGGCCTGCCAAAGCCCGAAGCAACCAGGATTGGCGCCCCGCCTCCCGGGGCCACTTTATACACCGAGTTTTTACCGGAAGCCGCTACATAAATGTTACCTGCGGCATCAACGGCCACCCCTAATGGATTGGTAAGTCCCGTACACAGTGTAACCTTCGGCCCCCCGCCGTAAGGTATTTTTACCAGCGTATTGGCATCATAATTACTCACGTACACGTTGCGCGATGCATCTACCGCTATGCCTGTACAGGCGTATCCCGAATCCAGGGTCGTAGGCTTCGCAGTACTACCCGCAAAATCGCTGGTTGCTACCACTTTGAGATTATGGGTATCCGCTATAAATAAATTACCTTGTCCATCTGCCGCTGCGCCATAAGGCTGGTTGGCAACATAGCTATATGGTAAGGTTGTATCGCCCAGTGCATTTACGGCGACGCTGATTGGCGAAAGCGGGGTGATGGCCGTACCTACGGTATAGTAAGCCGGCGCGTTTGGGTACGCGACCGATAGCGATCCATTGTTTGACAAACTGGCATTTAATGTGTACGTGTTTGTTGACCCGTATGCCGGCGTTACCGTTATAGAGATGCTATTTGCCCCATTTACCACCGGTATGCCTGCCGACCGGACCCCCGATTTTACAACCGCGCCGTTTACTTTTATCACTGCGTTTGTGTCGTTGGTTTTGGGGATGACCTGTAAGGTGTTAGTGCCTGCGGGAAGGACGGTGAAGATACTGTTTGTGCCAGGCGAAAATGCCGGATACACTATACCGATGCTGAGCGACAAATTTGACAACAAGCCCGTACCGGTTACCCCTATCATGATAGGCGCTGACGTACTGCCGGTAGCGTTATAGGCCTGTACGAAATAGTTTTTTGGCAAGCCGCTGCCGGCAGGTGTGCCACTTATTACGCCGGTAGTATTGTTTAAAGTTAAACCCGGCGGCAGGCCGCTGGTATAATACCCCCCGGAATGTGCTATTTCCAATATAGTATTTGAGCTGCTATAGGGCACGTAAACATTCCCGAAAGCGTCGGAGGCGAGCAGCATGGGTGACGTGTAAACAGGAGTGTTTACCACCTGGGCACTGCCATCGGCCGGTATTTCAACTATACGGTTATTGTTCGCATCGCTCACGTAGAGATTACCAGTTCCATCAAACGCCACACCATAGGCGCCCGTTACATCTGCCACTTTAACCGGGCTTCCGCCGGCCGCAGCAACTTTATAAATAGCATGGTCGAGGCCATCGGCTACGTAAACATCGCCATTAGGGGCAACGGCCAGGCCTTCCAGGTCAGAAAAACCGGATGCAATCACCGTCCCGGAGCCGCCGCCAGGTCCGATCTTGTGAACCGATTTATCGATAAGGGTAGTTACATAAATATTCCCCGCCGCATCCAGCGCAACGCCCATTGCCCTTTGCAGGCCCGTTGTTAAAGTTTGTGCGGCGCCGCCGCCGGCCGGTATTTTCACCAGGGTATTAACGTCGTAGGTTGCTACAAATACATTTCCCGATGCATCAACGGCTATACCCCTGCATGAAGTTGCAGAATAGATGGAAACCGGTGAGCCGCCGCCGGCAGGGATTTTTTGTACCCCTGAGAAGCCAGTGCCGGTCACATATACATTGCCCAAACCATCGACGGCCACACCGGTCGGAGCGCTAATGCCCGAAGCTAAAACAATATTGTTATAAGCCGGAGCCGCCACCCCGGTGCTGGTGTTTGGCGAAACTGATACGGCCGTCCCCACCGTAAATGCTTGCGACCCGTATGTTAATGTCGGGGCCTGGGCAAACAACTTGCCCGGCTGCATTCCGGCAAGCGCCAAAATTACAGCAAGTAATGCTATAACTTGTTTTAACCTTTTGGTGGCGGAGGTTGCAGGTGATTTGGGGTAAATATTTTTCATAAAGATGAAATAAGCGAAACGAATGATTTCTTTGATTGGCGATTGGCATTTCCCCATGTGCGGAAACACAATACAGGCCATCTGACCAAAGTTAGCCGGAAATGATACGCGTGTCTATAACATCTTTGGGGTATATTGATGGTAGAGATTAGAGGTTGGAGATTAAAGATTGGTCAAACATAACGTCGTGATGTTTCGGCAAAATAACTTTGGTTTGTGAGGCATGATTGATTTTTTTAACACAGAGAAACGGAGAAGGCACAGAGAACGCAGAGAAATAGACGATCTCTATTTAAACTCCGTGCTCTCTGCGTTTCTTCTGTTTCTCTGTGTTAAAATTTTTAGCTATATGGAAGTGGAAGTGGATAGGGAAATAACGCCGTAATGTTTCTCCCTGCGCCATCGGTCAGCCTGGATAGGACACCAGCCACCGTCACCCCGCGAATTAGTACTGACACAAAGTGTAAACCCGAAACAGGATTAACCAGTAAATTCGTCGTTCCAAATTGATGGAACATCTGACTATCAATTAATTACAGGAAAGCTACCGAAAACATCAAAAACAACACACCTGACTATCAGTTATTTACATCAATTTAACCATTGGTTAAATTTTAACCAATTAATAATCAGCGAGTTCCACTTATGCGCAGGTGTTCCAAAAATGTAAAAGTGGAACGCTTGGTGCGCTTAGCATCCTTTTTTACAGGCCTGTAACAGGGCCAATGACCCAATGACGGCGTTGCGAATGACTAATGAACTACCACAGTGATAGTGCCTTTGAAATTTTTACCGTTACCCAAATCAACCAAATAATAATAAGTGCCTTCACTCAATACCGAGCCGCGATAAGTGCCATCCCAATCATTGGTATAACCTTTCCTGGTAAATACTATTTTACCTGCCCTATCGTAAACAGTTACTGTATTATCCGGATAAAAGGAAATGTTCTTTACCACCCAAATATCGTTGATGCCATCGCCGTTGGGAGATAAAATATTATTGACTTCTACGTTTTGGTTTAGTGATGTTACCAGCGCCGTTTGTTCGCCACCGCCGGGCAGATAAAGACTATTTAAACCTCCTGACGCCCTGGTTACCGTTATGGTATAAGTTTTATGAGTTATACCATCCTGGGCCGTTACAACGGTGCTGATGGTATTAGCGCCAACATTTAACGGAATGTCTGCGGAAGCTGTACCAGACACTACCGTTGTGCCATTCACTTTTACGGAGCTGTGTGGATTGTTTAGCGCGGGTGTAACCGTAACCGAAGTTGTTGCATTGCTTACGGATGCTGTATAGCCGCCTGTTGCCACTGCAAAAGCCGGGCTTAACGTGCCACTGCTAATGGTAAGGTTTGATAAATAAGCATTATTGGATACCCGGGTTACCACGATGGTATAATTCTTTTTGGTTATCCCATCCTGCGCGGTTATAACTGTATTGATGGTAGTATTGCCCACCGCTAACGGAATAGTAGCTGAAGCCGAGCCGGAAACAACAACTGAACCGTTCACTTTAATGGTTGCATGTGGGTTATTTAGCGTAGGCGTTACCGTAACCGAGGCTGTGGAATTACTTACAGATACTGCATAACTACTTGTTGTCATAGCAAAAGCAGGGCTCAGGGTGCCGCTGCTGATGGTTAGATTAGTGAGATAAGCATTGTTAGATACGCGTGTTACCACCACAGAATAACTTTTCTTCGTTACGCCATCCGCCGCCGTTACCACGATATTGAGGGTAGTATTGCCAACCGCTACAGGTATGCTTCCCGAGGCCGTTCCCGATGTAACACTTGTTCCGTTTACTTTTATGGTGGAGCCGGCATCGCTTGTAGTTGGTGTTACCGTTATGGAACTGGTTGCGTTGCTTACGGTATCTTTATAGCTGAGCGACGTTGCCGCAAATACAGGACTTAAACTTCCGGCACTAACCGTTAAATTGGAAAGACCGGCAATAGTTACCGCAATACGAACCGTGGCAGCACTATTCCCTGCGCTATTGGCCGCAGTAACCGTGTAGTTGGTAGCCGGGCTTGTTGCTGTTGGCGTTCCGCTGATGATACCGGTGTTTTGATCCAAAGTTAAACCGGTCGGTAATGCCGGTGTTATGAAATAAGGACCTGTTATATTTACTCTTCTTATCAGCGCGTCAGTATTCTCGCACAGGAAAAGATTTCCCGAACGGCCAATGGTTACGCCGGCTGCCCCGACGAAATCGGCCGTTTCAGGAGGTCCGTCTACCGATGCGTAGCTAACATTGTTTAAAATAAAAGGGCCTGCAAATGCAGAAAAATCGCCATTGGCTGCAATTTTAATAATCCGGTAATAATCGGCAACATAAACGTTACCAATACCATCAACCGTAACATCAAGCGGCGACTGAAAAGTATATGGATCATCCGGCCCGTTTTCTTCGGCACTAAAGCCATCGCCTGCTATGGTACTAACCATTCCGTCTGCAGTGATTTTGCGTACTGCGTAATTAAGCGCATCGGCAACATAAACATTACCCGAAACATCAACTGCAACTCCATAAGGTTTATTGAAACTAGCGCCTGTCAAAGCGCCGCCGTCGGTAAAGCCTGGTGTAGTATTGCCGGCCAGTGTGGTAACAACTCCCGCAGAAGTAATTTTGCGTATTAAATTGTTGCCGCTATCGGCAACATAAATGTTACCTGCGGCATCAACAGCCAGGCCCGAAGGATTAGAAAAAGTTGCTGCTATGCCCGTATCGTTGTTTGATCCGGCAATGCCGCTGCCCGCTATAGTAGTGACTACACCATTGGGGGTTATTTTACGAATACAATTACCACTGCCTTCGGCCACATATAGGTTATCCGATGCGTCGGATGCTATGCCTAAGGGATTTTTAAAACTTGCGCTTGTGCCTACACCATTTGTGGTGGTTGCTGCCCCGCTGCCTGCAAACGTGGTTACTACGCCGGCAGGGGTTATCTTTCGTATTACATTATTACCGGCATCCGCTGTATAAATATTCCCTGCGGCATCTGTGGCCACTTTGTTGGGCATATTAAAACCAGCTACGCTGCCTGTTCCATTTATAAAAGTACCTGCATTGCTTACTTTACCGGCAATGGTGGTTACGTAACCAACGGTAGTAGGTACCGCACCACCACTGTTTGAAGGCGTAAGCGGACTTATAGCAACATTGACCGTATAGGTTTGCGGACTGGCATAAGCGATATTTGGCGCCTGCGCAAATAATTTAACCGGCAACCATAGCGCCGATAGCACCATAACGAAGACTATTTTTTTTGCTTGATTCAAAAACCGGATGTCTGTGAGTTCCATATCTGCGAGTTTAGGGTAATGGGCTTAGGTAGCGCCTATTTTTCCTTTAAAGCAATAAAGATATAGAATATTAAGTTTTAGCGCTAATAATTTAAATTATTATCAAAATTAAAATAAGTGACATCTGCTTTGCGATTACAATTTACCTAAACTCATTTATCAACTGCACCCGGCTGTTTATTTGCAGTTTGCGGTAAATATTTTTGATATGCTGGCGCACGGTATCGGGTGATATATGCAGTTGCCAGGCAATTTGCTTGTAGGTGTCGCCGTTGATCAGTAAGTGGGCAACTTCAGTCTCACGTGTTGTAAGTTGCTCGTTGCCTGCACTTTCGGTTACAGGAGGTTTTGCCGCAAAAAAGGCGATTACTTTTTTTGCAACTATCGGACTCATTGGCACGCCGCCATCGGCAGCATCCAAAATAGCCGCTTTTATCTTGGGCAGGGGGGTATTTTTTAAAAGATAGCCGGTGGCGCCGGCCTGTAAAGCCTTAAAGATGCGTTCTTTATCCTCGTACACCGTCAGCATCAGGATATTTACCGAAGGGTTTTTTTGTTTGATGATAAATGCGCCCTCCAAGCCGGTTATACCAGGTAGTTCAATATCAAGCAAAAGCACGTCAGGCACTGCCCTGCTTTCCAGATACACCTCAACGCTGCCGTAATTGTATATACGGTTAAATTCAGGCTGCATCGACAAAAACTGCACTACGCTGTTCCTGATATATTCATCATCTTCAACTATGGCAATATTCATCATCATTCAAAAATGCTAATAAAAAAAATAGTAGGATATAACATCTTTGGGGTATTTCTTTAGTCCGAAAGTCGGAAAGTCCGGAAGTCCGAAAGAAGCTGCAGAATGCGTCGATTACATGGTGTCAGAGCGAAAATATTTGAATTTTGAATAAGTAATTTCAAGGTGACAACAATCCTTCCGTCTTTTGTACTTCCGGACTTTCCGACTTTACTGACTCCGTCCCCCTCACCACCTCTTCATTTTTATGGTGATCGAAAATATGCCGCCTTCATTCACAATATCCAATGCAGCTTTCATCCGCTGAACGCGCATTTGCATGTTTTTTAGACCTTGGCCTGCAAATGCTGGTTTTTGCCTTGTATCGATGGTATTTTTTATGGTGATGGTCATGCCGGTGAGTTGGTTGTTCAGTATTATCCATACTTGCGGGTTAACATTGTGCTTGGCAATATTGTTAATGGCTTCTTTAAATATCAGGTATATATTCTGCCTTGTAAGCTGCGGCAGGTTCACTACTTTATCCAATCCGTGCACTTCAAAATTTACCGTTGCTATTTCATCAAGCATATTATAGGCATGTTCCTTCATCCGCAAAATCAGGTCGTCCTTATTATCATTCCGCGCATCAACCGACCATATAATATCCGAGATCGACGCGATGGCTCGTTTGCTGTCGGTTGATATCCTTTCAACTACGTTAGCGTCCATTTGCTGCTTAATGTTCATCAGTTCGCTGCTTAAGGATATGCGGGTAAGGGCGCTACCTATTTCATCATGCAGGTCGCTGGCAATGGTGGTACGCAGCAGATGTTCGTTCCTGATTTTGCTCACCCGGTAAAGCCAGGCCGCGTAAATAATTAACGCTATGAGCAACGCCATTATCAGTTTAAAGAGAAGCGACTGATAAAAATGCGGCACTACGATAATTGTTTTTGTAAACCAGTACCGCTTATCAATAACCGATGGAAAACGGGCCTGCAGGGTGTAGGTTCCGGGCGCTAATCCATAAAAGCTGATTTCGTTATTAAGGCTGCTTTTGTGCCACAAGGTGTCAATCTCATTAATGCGAAAAAGAAAGTTATGCTGGTGCGATGCCAGGTTGCCCGAAAATTTAAGCCCCATAAACAAATAGCCAGGATCGAGCACAATGCTTTTTTGCAGGTAGGCAAATAAATCGGTTTTAGGGGCCTCGACGCCGTTTGCGCCTTTCTTGACATAAGCAAGCTTTATAACGTCAGTTTCTTTTCCTTTTGCGGATGCATAATATTCCATATCCGGGAACAGCAGGCCGTTTACCCCGCCAAATATAAGTTGTTGCTGCGTCTCATCATAAAAAATGGCCGAATGGTTAAGCTCCTCACTGTATTGTGGGTCATCGGGCGGGTTAATGGATTGCATACCGGAGTTGGTATTAAACACGCTTAAGCCCTGGTTGGTACCCGCATAAAGCAAGCCATTGATTTTAAACAGGGAGTAAACAAAATCGCCGGCAAGGCCGTCACTAAATTTCAACTGGCTTAAAATTTTGCAGTTTTTGTCAATTTTAATAAGTCCGTGGGCGGCGGTGCCCAGCCAAAAATTGTTACCGTCCTTTTGTATGGCATACACGCCATAGTTTTCATGCAGCGGGAATATCTTTTTAATCTGATTATTCTTATCCAGGCTGAATAGCCCAAGCGATGTAGCAACCCACCAATTGTTTTTCACCGCAATAATTTGCTTTACCGCACCAAGCGTATCCGAATGTAAAATTAATTGCGCTTGCCATTGTTTATCGGGTTGTGTTTGCAGGCGGTATAAATTGTAAGCCCCCCCGGCTAAATAACTATTACCATCCTTTAACAGCGAAAACCCATAAATAAAGTTGCTTTTATTGTTCATCAGCTCAACCTGGTCTGTTTCGGTATTAATGGTTGCAAAGCCGCTACCGCCTTCGGTTCCTAATAGCAGGGTATTGTTGTTAAGCCGGCTCATACAATAAACAACCGTATGGAAAATAGTGTGCACACCGCCCCTATCAAGCGAATAAAAGCCATTATAGGTACCTGCATACAACTTGCCATTTTCTAAACGGTAAATGCTGCGGATGCTCTTACCCTTAAAAAAATCAACAATAGCTTTTTTTGCAGCATTATCCGCATCAACTGCTGTAGCATTAGGAACAAGTTCAAACACGCCCTTTTCCGCAGCAATTAAAATACGGGGTGACCCCGGTTCGGGAACATATTCTTTTATGCCGCCCGTATTAATTTCGGGCGGCACTTGTTGCACTGTAAAAAGTGAGTCGGCCGGATGGATTTTATTATTGCCATTTTGTACTACCACAAAATGATTGTTTGTTAGGTATGCTGCCTGTACGTCGATGCCATCGTATTCATATATCTTTTTTAGCGTATGTTTATCATACACAATAAAGCCGCTCGAGTACCTGGCCAGCAGGTATTTATGGGAGCATAAAACATTCTTGGCATAGGTATGCAATTTATATTCGTTGTAAAGGTTAGTGGTAGCTGCCGGCCCGAAGCTGAGCCTGCCATCTTTAATCCGGGCAACCCGTTGCTGATAAAAAACGTAGGCGCTGCCATCATCATCAACCAAATAATTATCCATTTTAAGATTAAATGTCCAGCCCTTTATGTGCGTAATGTTTTCCCCTTTCTCCAATAATCCTTTCCGGGAAAATTGCCATAACTGAAACTTGGCCGAAACAAATTGCAAAACACCTTTTTTATCAAGGAAAAAATTACGGGGATGCTCGTCGATTTTATATTTTATTATTTTTGATGTACGGGTATCATATACCAAAATTTTACACCCGTGCGATATGTCGAAAAACAGTAAAATATAGCCGTCGTAGCAATAAATAATATCGGGCACAGCACGTTGTGACATGTCCGGATCGTCTATGTCAAACGGCTGCACATCAGTGCCATCGTACCGCCATATCCCCTGGCTGGTTGTAAACCAGGTATAGCCGTCATTATCCTGCCGTATTGCCCGTACCTCGGTGTATTTAAATGGCACTGGAAGGTCAATTTTCTTTAAATTATAAGAATCTTGTGCACGGCAAATACCGCCGCTTAACAGCAACAGCGTAAAAATAAAGAAGAAGGTAAGCGGCTTAGGATTGTAAAAAACGGGGATTTTACAAAACTCTTTTTTCATAACCGGGGCCTGCTATTTTAGAGAAATCATTTTATTGCTAAAGTAATTTTAAATCAGCATAAAAAATAATTCCATTACATAAACAATGACTCAACGACCTTAATGCACAACAACAGTTATAAATCCTTTCTTTTGGGTGCCGTTACCCAGGTCGATGTTGTAATAGTATGTGCCTTCGGCTAAGGCCGCTCCCCGCCAGGTGCCGTTCCAATTGTTGGTATAACCTTTTTTGGTAAATACCACCTCTCCTGCTTTATTATAAATGGTGACCATATTATTGGGGTAAAAGGCGATATTTTTTACCACCCAAATATCATTTATGCCATCGCCGTTGGGCGATAGAACATTGTTGGCTTCAATATTTTCATTTAATGAAGTCACCATAGGAGTCTGCCCGCTGCCTGGCATATACAAACTGTTTAGGCCGCCTGGTGTTAACCGTCTTACAATAACCGTGTATGTTTTATGCGTGATACCATCCTGCGCAGTTACAACAACGCTAATGGTATTATTGCCGATAATCAACGGAATTGCTGCTGACCACATACCGGAAGTTACCGTTGAGCCATTTACTTTTACGGACCCGTACGGGTTATTTAGTGTCGGCCGTACCGATATTGACTTAGCTGTATCCCTTACCGTGTCGGTATAACTGTTGGTTGTACTCGCAAAAGCCGGACTTAACGAGCCTGCGCTAAGCATAAGATTGGAGAGATAGGCGTTGTTGGATACCCGTGTTACCACGATGGTGTAAGTCTTCCTGGTAACCCCATCCTGTGCTGTAACGACTACGTTAATCGTATTATTACCCACAATCAGTGATATAGCCTGCGACGCGCTACCTGATGCCACAGCGGTACCATTCACCTTTATAGATGCGTGCGGATTATTAAGCGCCGGTGTTACCGTTAGCGATGTTATGGCATTACCAACTGTATCTGTATAACTGCCGGTACTTACAGCGAAGACCGGACTTAAAGAGCCGCTGCTAACGGCCAGGTTAGAAAGATAGGCGTTGTTGGATGCGCGGGTAATAACGATTGAATAAGTTTTGGTGGTAGTCCCGTCCGGCGCGGTTACCACCACACTGATAGCATTGTTGCCAACGATTAAGGGAATAGCAGCCGAAGCGCTTCCGGACGATACTGCAGAACCGTTCACCGTTATGGTAGCCAATGTATCGGCAGCAGTTGGTGTTATAACAACAGATGAAACGGTGGAACCCACCAAAGTGGTGTAATTGGTGGTTCCTGGTGTGAAAACGGGTGCCAGACTGGCACCGCCAATGGTGAATCCCGAAAGATCGGCAACCGGTGATTTTACCCTGGTTACCGTTACCGTATAGGTTTTATGTGTGACGCCATCCTGAGCGGTTACTACTGTAGTAATAGTATTTGTGCCTACAGCCAAAGGAATAGGCGATGAAGCGGAAGCTGAATTTACCGCTGCTCCGTTCACCATAATAGAGCCGTGGGGATTGTTAAGCGTAGGCGTTAGGGCAACCGAGGTAACCGTATTAGCAACAGTTGCGGTGTAATTACCCGTAGCCATGGCAAAAGTTGGGCTTAGTGTACCATTGCTGAGGGCTAAATTAGAAAGATAAGCATTATTTGACAGGGTAACATTTACTGTTTTTATATTGACGGTTGCCGATTGGCCGCCACCTAAATTGTAGCCGGTTACCGTATAATTGGTTGCAGGGCTTGCAACTGTTGGTTTACCGCTGATGATGCCGGTATTACTGTCAAATTTCAAACCTGCAGGTAAAGCGGGGTTTATATAATAACCGCCGACAGGTGTAAGTTTTCCAAGTGCACCGCTAAATTGCTCGGCAAAGTAAATATTGCCTTTACCATCAATTGCTATTGATGATGGCGCGCTAAACCCTGAAGCTAAAGGAATTGTAACCCCGTCGCTTGCCCTTATCTCAAATATGGTATTAAGCCCGGCATCGGGCACATAAACATTTCCCGCGCCGTCAACCGCTACGCCACCCGGGCGTAGAAAGCCGGAACCTATATTCACGGGCGTGTTACTTCCGGCCGGAAATTTTGTTATAGAGGTTTTAAACAGGTCGGCTACATACAAATTACCGGCTGCATCTACCGCCACAGCAACAGGAACCTGCAAGCCCGTGCCTATATTAATCTGTGGGCCACCTCCAGCAGGCAACTCTTTTATATAACCATATCCAAAATCGTCGGTCACGTAAACATTTCCGGCGGCATCAACCGCAATACCTTCCGGGCGAACAAAGCCCGACCCTAAACTAACAATAGCGCCGCCGCCAACGGGTATTTTCTTGATGGAGTTATTATTGCCATATTCATCGGCCACGTAAACGTTGCCTGCGGCATCAACGGCTACGCCAAATGGTGCACTAAAACCCGAACCTACCGTAATAGCCGGGCCTCCGCCAACTGGTATTTTTCTCACCAGTCCATTATTTGTATCGGCAATGTATATGTTACCAGCGGCATCTGTTGTAACACCCCAGGGGGTATTAAAGCCCGATGCTACTACGGTCCGGCTGCTGTAGCCCTGGGCAACAACACCGCCACCGGCCGGGGCCAGCGGGGTAATGGTTAACCCAACATCGTAGGTATTGGGTCCGCTATAGCTGACAGAAGGTAAAGCTGGCGGATTAATGGTAATATTTACAATGGCTTTACTGCTGCCAAAGCTATTGTAGCCTATAATAGTGTACCTGGTTGAAGGAATTGTAGCTACCGGTGTACCGCTGATGATACCGGTTCTGTTATCGAAGCTTAAACCCGCCGGTAACGAGGGGCTTATATAATAGCCGCCGATAGGTTTAATTTCTTTTATGGTATTATTATTTTTGTCGGCCACGTATACGTTACCTGCACCATCTGCTGCTACCCCCGTTGGGTTATTAAAGCTCGAGCCAATGCTTACAATCCCCCCGCCATTTGCCGGCCACTCTTTTATGGCATTATTATTTTCATCGGCAACAAAAATATTGCCCGTATCGTCTATCGCGAGGCCAAATGGGAGGTTGAAGATAGGTCCGCTATAAACCGGGCTACTGCCTTTAGTTCTGAATATTGCTACCAAACCCCGGTTATGGTCGGCGGCATATATATTGCCGTTTGCATCAACTGTTACCCCGGTCCAATCGTTATAACCTGCCGACATAATAATAGGTGCCCCATTACCGGCCGGCACTTCGTATATGGAGCCAAGGCCCGGGTCGGCCACGTATAAATTGCCTTTGGCATCCAGTGCCAAACCCGATGGGGAGGAAAACCCCGAACCGACATCCACCGGGCTGCCACCTGCAGCGGGTATTTTCTTAATGGTTGTGCTACCCGGCACAGCCACATAAACATTTTTGGCTGCATCAACAGCTACGCCGCTGGGCGAAGTAAACGTGCCAAGCGTAACCTTACTGCCTCCGCCTGCAGGTATTTTTGTGACTTTACCATCCGCATTACCGGCTACGTATACGTTGCCGCTGGTATCCACAGCAACCCCAATAGGTGCATTAAATCCGGAACCAATGGTGACCGGATTACCGCCATACGCGGGGGCAGCCACCAAATTGCTGGTTGTTGGCGCAAGGTTAATTGCAGTACCCGCTGTATAAGCGACAGAACTGTTGTAGCTTATGGTGGGCGCAGGTGTTACCCTGGTTACTATCACCCTATAAGTGTTGATTGTTGCGCCGTCGGGTGCGGTAACCTGTACCGAAATGGTATCAGGACCGCCAATTAAATTGATGCTGTTTGATGGAGAACCCGATGCCGTGGACACACCATTGATTTTGATGGAGGCACCGACAGCATTTGCGGTACCCGTTACAGTAACCGATGTAGTTGCATTGTTTACGCTGGCTGTATAATTATTTGTACCTGCTGCAAATGCCGGCGATAAAGTGCCGCTGCTGATAGTTAAACCCGCGAGGTTTGCATCAGTAGATGAATTACCGTTGGTTATTCTTATACTAATGGTCGCCGAACTGCTTCCCGAAAGGTTATAAGCAGTAATGGTATCCAGTTTAGCGGCCGAGAATACCGTTGGTGTTCCGTTTATTTCGCCGTTGGTACCGCCGAAAACAAGCCCGGCCGGCAGCGGATGGCTTATGGCAAACCCCGTAGTTTTAACAATGCGAATAGCATCAGCGCCAATATATAAATAACCAAAAGGTCCCATAACTATACCCGAAGGAACGCTGATAGACGCTGATTTACCAATGCCATCAATGATACCATAATTTCCGTTGCCTGCAAGGGTGGTCACCGCGCCTGCTGCACTAATCTTACGGACAAGATTATTCCCGCCGTCTGCAACATAAATATTGCCGAGGTTGTCGGTAGCAATTCCCCTGGGCGTATTAAAACTTGCATTGGTTCCGGCGCCATCGGTATTATTTGCAAAACCGCTTCCTGCAAAAGTACTAACAAGCCCTGATGGGGTAATTTTACGGATGGCGTTGTTCCCCTGGTCAACAACATAAACGTTTCCCGCTGCATCGCAAGTTAAAGCGATAGGATTTCGAAAACTCGCCGCCGCACCTTGTCCGTTGGCTCGTCCTTGTCCGCCGCTTCCGGCTAAGGTGCTCACCATACCTGCTGGTGTAATTTTCCTTATTCTTTGATTAAATTCATCCGCCACATAAATATTCCCGGTTGCATCAATTGCCAGCCCGGTTGGATTTATAAAGTTCGCAGATAAGGCCGCGCCATCAGCGTATCCAAAAGTGTTGCCTGCATAAATACTGGCCACCCCTGCCTGTGTTATTTTGTGAATGCGCGCATCATCTAAATCCCCCACGTAAACATTTCCTTGCGGGTCAACCACCATTCCGGCGGGTGCCAGAAGGCCCTGCGCGCTTCCGGCAAATACACTTACTACGCCGGTTGTGCTTATTTTACGAATCCGGTTGTCACCGCTTACCGTTAAATAAATGTTTCCATCGGCATCCGCGGCTAAATACGAAGGTATATTTAAACCTGCCGCAATACCTGTAAACGTGGTAACCTCCCCATAACTAAACGCAGGAACAGCCCCTCCTGAATTGGATGGCCCCAAATTTGGCGCCGGCGTATTAATAGTAAAAACTTGCGGGCTGGTATAACTGATGTTTGGCGCCTGGGCAAATAGCATCGACGGCAAAACTACTGTGATAACAATTGCGAAAAAAAATCTCTGAAATACAGCTACCGGATTCAGTTTTTTAACATGCGTATTTTTGAGTAACCACGAGTATTTTTTCTTCATACGTCTAAATTTTAAAGCGGTCGATATTTAGGTCTCTATTTTTTTGTCATCAGAAATTATTTTCAGCTCAATCTGAATAGGCTGCGACGAGGCATTTTTACAAAAAATCGCTATTTACCTCCTCAAACCCAGCATTTAGTGATTGTTGCTAATTTCTAAATTAAGGGAAATTATTTTTTAAAAACAATAGCCTCACAGGTCAATTTACTTTAAGTCTCACATCCACTGCCAAACTAATAATCGGCGCCACCCTGTTAAAAAAAAAGGCCGGTTGTTTTGTCAACAACCGGCCCATTTCTCCTATAAAAACTTTAACGACTTAACAACTCAATGGTTTACCACCGTTATAAACCCTTTAATATGGTCTCCATTGCCCAGGTCAACGCTATAATAATAGGTTCCCTCACTTAGTACCGAACCGCGGTAAGTACCATCCCAATCATTGGTATATCCTTTCTTTGTAAATACCACCTGACCTGCTTTGTTATAAACGGCTACGGTATTATTGGGATAGAAGGCGATGTTTTTAACCACCCATATATCGTTAATACCATCGCCATTAGGTGATAATATGTTGTTGGCCTCCACTTTTTCGTTTAACGATGTTACCATAGCGGTTTGTTCTCCGTTGCCCGGTAAGTAAATACTATTCAACGCACCCGATGCCCTGGTTACGATAATGGTATAGGTTTTATGGGTTACGCCATCCTGCGCGGTTATAACAGCAGTAATGGTATTAGCCCCAACCGTTAATGGAATTGCCGCCGACGCCGCGCCTGATGCTACCGCAACCCCATTCACTTTAACGGAACTATTAAGGTTATTAAGCGTAGGAGTTACCGTAACCGACGTGGTTGCATTACTTACGGAAGCCGTATAACTACCTGTTGCCACCGCAAAAGCCGGACTTAAAGTACCGCTGCTCAAAACCAATTTAGACAGGTAGGCATTGTTTGACGGACGGGTTACCGTTATGGTATAAGTTTTATGTGTTACCCCATCCTGCGCTGTTACCACGGTGGTGATAACGTTAGTACCTACAACTAGCGGTATAGCTCCGGAGGCGTTGCCGGACATTACCGCTGTGCCATTTACAGTAACTGTAGCGTTAATATTATTGGTGGTAGGCGTTACGCTAACCGAAACAGTGGCGCTACTTACCGTGGCGGTATAGTTGCCAGCTGTCAGCGCAAAAGCTGGGCTTAATGTGCCGCTGCTAAGTACAAGGTTTGATAAATAAGGATTATTTGATGGTGGCCTGATGACTGTTATTGCGTATGTTGTGGTTGTGCTTCCATCCTGCGCAGTTACTACGATGGTAATTACGTTAGCTCCAATATTTAAATTAACAGGAGCCGATGCAGTGCCGGAGACTGTTTGATTACCATTTACAGTCACGGTGGCGTTTAAGTCGGCTGTTACCGGTGTTACAGTAGTTGACGCGACCGAATTGCTTACCATAACGTTATAAAAAAAATTATTAGAGGCAAAGCCCGGTGTTAGTGTACCTGTAGAGGTAGCTAAACTGAATAGGTTGGCATTGCTTGATAAAGCCGGCGCCGCCCGGGTAATGGTTACTGAGTAAGTTTTGAGGTTAGTACCGTCCTGCGCAGTTACTATGGTCGTGATTATATTAGTTCCCACCATCAACGGAATGCCGGACGAAGCCAAGCCTGACGTTACGACAACGCCGTTTACTGTAACCTTGGAATTAATATCGCTTGTTACCGGAGTTACCGTAACATAATTTGTAGTATTACTTACCAATGCCGTATAATTGGTTGTACCTGGCGAGAAGGCCGGCGACAACGAGCCGCTACTCAACGTTAAATTAGCAAGATCAGCGTTAGCTGATGTTGCTCTCGTAACTGTGATGGTGTAAGTTTTGTGCGTTACCCCATCCTGTGCTGTTACAACCGTTGTTATGGTATTAGTACCTACAACCAAAGGAATTGCTGCAGAGGCAGCGCCCGAAGCTACAACTACCCCGTTTACGGTAACTGTTGAATTCGGATTATTGACAGTAGGTGTCACCGTAACCGATGTTGTAGCGCCGCTGACAGTTGCGCTATACCCGCTTGTAGCCATGGCAAACGCCGGACTCAACGTACCACTGCTTAAGGTAAGGTTAGTGAGATAAGCATTATTGGATGGACGTGTCACTGCAACTGTATAGGTTTTTGTAGTCGATCCATCCTGCGCAGTTACAATGGTGGTAATGTTATTAACGCCCACAATTAACGGGATACTTGCTGACGCAGAGCCTGAAGCAACTGATACACCATTTACTTTTACCGATGCGTGGATATCACTTACGGTTGGCGTTAGCGTAAGCGATGCGGTAGCGTTGCTCACCAATGCAGTGTATGCCGTTGTACCACTTGCAAAAACAGGGTTTAGTGTACCGCTGTTAAGGGAAAGATTGGTAAGGTTGGCGTTATTTGGCAAGGCTCTGGTTACTGTAATGGTATAAGTTTTAATTGTAGTTCCATCCGCCGCAGTTACCGCAACAGCAATAGCATTGCTGCCCACAATTAACGGAATAACCTGCGAGGCAGCTCCCTGAGCCACCGCGATGCCATTAACCTTTATAGTGGCCGAAGGATCAACCGCTACCGGCGTTAATTGTACGGATGATATCAAATTGATCACCGCATCGGTATAGTTTGTTGTGGTGCCGGCAAATGCAGGGCTTAATGTACCGCTGCTGATACCCAGGCTGGCCAGGTTTGCATTTGGCGTTACCGCGATGCTGAACATTGAAGAACTACTCCCGCCGGTATTGTAAGCAGTAACCGTATAGTTGGTGGCAGGGGTATTTACGACTGGGGTACCACTGATAATGCCGTTGGTATTGGAAAAGTTTAAGCCCGCCGGCAATGCCTTGTTGAGGAAATAACCACCCGTTGGTGTATACTTTTGTATCGTTTTTGAAACTTGGTCGGTAATAAACATATTACCAGCCCCATCAACTGCTATGCCTACCGGCAGGGCTATTTGCGTGTCTATTACTACCGGTGTATTTGTCCCCGCAAATATCTCAGTTATGCCAACAGTACTCGTTTCGTCACCTAATACAAAAATATTTCCGATAGCGTCCACTGCAATGTTTAAAGGATAAGACAATCCCGTGGCTACAACAGTTGGCGAACCGCCTGCGGCCGGAATCTTTTTTATGGAGTTGTTAACATAATCGGAGAAATACAAATTCCCTGCCGGGTCGACGGCTAAACCGCCTGTAATCGTAATTCCTGAAGCGACTATGGTGGTTGTACCACTGCCAGCCGATATCTTTTTTATGTTATTATTGTATGTTTCAGATACGTAGACATTGCCTGCCGCGTCAACTGCCACGCTGGATGGATTATTTATGCCGGACCCCAGGGCAATGGTGGTGCCCCCGTTTGCCGGTATCTCTATCACGGTAGTTAGAGAAGGCTCCGCAACGTAAACGTTGCCAGTAGCATCAACCGCTACGCCATTGGCTCCACCCGTTAACAAAGGACCTATAGCTACCGGGGTGCCGCCTCCTGCGGGAATCCTCATTATCTTTAGGTGGGTTTTATCTACAACATAACAGTTACCAGCAGCATCAATAGCTATAGCCCCGGGGAAACCGAAATTGGGTGTGTAAACAACTGAACCACCATATCCATAAGCAGCCACGCCTGTACTGGTTGGCGTCAACGGTACAATCGCGTTACCTGTTGTGTAGCTATGAGGACTGCCATAGGCGATAACAGGAGGCACAACATTCACCGCAAGGTTTAAAGTTACCGAAGCACTAAGTCCAATCGAATTATATGCTGTAATAGTGTAGATAGTTGCAGGGCTGAGTTTGGTTGGTGTGCCACTGATGATACCTGTGGACGCATCAAAACTTAACCCGGCCGGTAACGCAGGAGAAATATAATACCCTCCTTTAGGCTTAATTTCTTTTACAGCGTTATTACCATAATCGGCAACGTACACATTACCCGCCCCGTCGGTTGCAATGCCCCGGGGATCGCTGAAACTTGATCCGAGTGTTATAGTGCTGCTACTATTTAACGATATCTGCTTCACGGCGTTATTCAGCCGGTCCGATACATAAATATTACCCGACGAGCTTAATGATATGCCAAATGGAGTATTCAGACCGGCTCCCAAGTTTACTCTCACGCTGCCGTCAGCCGGTATTTTTGTGATTGTAGTATGTGTGTCGGCAACATACAGGTTACCTGCCGGATCAGCAACAGCTGCAGCAGGGTTGGTAAAACCTGTGGCTACTGTATAAGCTGGAATCGCACCAGCCTTAACTTCCATTATGGTCCCCCCTGTCCTATTAGGCATAAATGCGTTACCGTAAACGTCTACAGACACTCCGATTGGGTTAATTGCCTGATTACTACCTAAAGTATAAAGTTGCTGACCTGTTGCAGAATACTTTGCTACTGTCCCCTGTCCGTCGCCAATGAAGATATTACCGGTATTATCCACTGCCAATGCAACTCCATTGATGTTGTTAAGAAATACGCGTGGCGTGTTACTGCCTGCAGGAATTTTTTTCAACGAAAGACTCCCTACATCCCCTACCAAAACATCACCTGATGGTGTAACCGCAACGCCCGAAGGCTGGCTAAATCCAGAGCCAATAGTAATTGCCGGCCCATAAGCTGGAGCCGCCACACCGCTGCTGGCAGGTGTTAACGGGCTAATTGTAACACCCGAGGTATACGTTTGCGGCCCGCTGTAAGTAACCACCGGCAGCGGTACAGCTTTAACCGTAATGTTCACTACCGCCGAAGCGCTGGTTGTCGCGCTGTACGCCGTAACTGTATAGTTGGTTGCAGGACTAACCACTGTTGCGATGCCGCTAATAATACCCGTAGCCCAGTCAAAACTTAGGCCGGCAGGTAAAGCCGAACTAAGGTAATAACCTCCGGATGGTGTAATTTTCTTTATTGCATTATTTTGTTGATCGGCCACGATTACATCCCCAACACCGTCAACCGCAACGCCCGAAGGGAAATTAAAGCCGCCGCCAATGGCAAGCGGGGCCCCTCCGCCAACAGGGATCATTTTCACCGCACTGTTAAACTGATCGGCCACAAACAGGTCGCCCATCGCGTCAACAGCAATACCGGTTGGATTGTTAAATCCCGAACCAACAGAAACCGGCGTATTACTTCCGGCAGCTATTTTCTTTATCGCAAAATTGCCCGCATCGGCCACGTAAATGTTGCCAAATGGGTCAATGGCTACACCGGTAGGTCCCGAAAAACCAGATCCGAGGGTAACTATACTGCCGCCGGCTGTTAATATTTCTTTTATTGCATTATTGCCTGCATCAGCAACATATACGTTGCCCGAGGCATCAACCGCAACACCGGTTGGTGCGCTAAATCCTGACCCAATGCCAACAGGCGTATTTGACCCTGCCGGGATTTTCTTAACCACGTTATTCCCCTGGTCAGCCACGTAAATATTTCCGGCAGCATCAACAGCTACACCCGATGGCGCACTGAAACCGGAACCTAAAGTAGTGACAGCACCGCCGCCAACCGGTATTTTTTTAATGGCATTATTGCCCTCGTCGGCAATATAGATATTGCCTGCCGCATCCATCGCCACTCCAAATGGTGTATTGAAACCGGAGCCCATGGCTGTTGTGGTGCTTTTGTAGGCGGCAGGATTAATGCCCACGCTTGTTGGAGCTAATGCCGTAATGGCTAAATCTTCCGTATAAACTTGCGGTCCGGCGTAGCTAATGGTTGGTGCACTTGGTGTGACAGTAATGTTAAATGTAACAGGTACACCTGGGCAACCAGGCCGGCTAAAAATAGATTTCCCGTAGCCATAAGGTGTTGAAGCTACAGTAATTGATGTTATCGGCAAATAAGTTACTGCATCTACCACCGTGACATTACTGGAACCCTGATTTGCTACATATATCCGGCTCCCGTCGGGAGTTACTGATACACCAAGTGGTAAACTTCCAACCGGGACCGTGGCAATAATGGCGTTAGAAGTGGTATTAATTACTGATAAAGTATTAGATGCGTGATTGGACACGTATAACCGGCTTCCATCGGGGTTTAAAGCTAAACCCATAGGTCCCAAGCAGGAAATGAAAGGCATGGTTGTATTGGTTACAGTATTTAGCACCGAAATTGAATTTGAACCATCATTGCCCACATACAAACGGCTACCATCGGGACTTAACACCATATCTTTCGCGTTCGCGCCAACATTCATTCTGGCTATCACTGCCTGCGTTGTAGCATCTAAAACTGAAACAGTTTGGTTAGCTATGTTTAGCAAAAATAATTTGCTGCCATCCGGACTTACAAGGATACTATTGGGACTAGAAATACCTGCACCCGTTAAAGTAGATATTAAGGTATTAGTTGTTGTACCAATTACGGAAACACTACCGCTCTGACTAGCTACATATACCTTACTGCCATCCGGGCTTAAAGCCATGCCAGTGGGCGATGAGCCAACAGCTATTGAAGCAATTATTATGTGGGACGTCGTATTAATAACCGATACCTTATTTTGAAGCTGACTCGCAACATAGACAAACTTGCCATCCAAACTCACCACCGCCACCCCTTCTTCGCCGGGTAGTGTGATTGAAGCAACAACCGAATTAGTTGATGTATTAATAACGTTTAAGGCCCCTGGGTTACCCCAACTGGCAATAAAAGCGTATGTTACTGGCATAGGTGTAACGGTTAGGTGAGCGGTTACCGAACTACCTGTTGAATTACTTGCATTAAACGAAGCAATATCGCCCGAACCATAAGTAACCAAACCAACACCGGGGTTGTCATTAACCCAACTATAGGTGGCAGCGGTGCCCGTAAAAGTAACAGGAAATGTAGTCGCACCGTTTGCGACTGTTTGATTGGCAACATTATTAACGGTTGGTATTGCGTTGATCACCCCGCTTACCGCCGCTTTATAACTAACCGCACCGGTTGTGGTAAGCACAACATTGCCTGATATGTTGCCCGTAGCCGAAGCTGCCGACCTCACGTACACAACACCACCGCTTACCGCCCCTCCTGTTTGCGCTATAGAAATACTATTGCCATAACCGCTTCCGGACGACAATGAAACCTCAAATCCCGCAGGCGCTGTTGCTGTAATATTTGCAGTTAAGGTGCTACCGGTAACGGCAAACTGCTGGATGTCGGGACTGGCTGAAGGCGAACCCTGGCACGCAGTAATACTACCCGTTACCGCACTCGCTGTTATAAGCGCACTGGCCCTTGTTATAGTTAATGTGTAAGTTTTTTTAGTTACGCCGTCCTGCGCGGTAACAACGGTGGTAATAACATTAGCGCCCACCACCAAAGGAATACTGGCCGATGCCGAGCCGGATGTTACTGCCGTTCCGTTTACGATTACCATTGCACCGGCATCGCTGGTAGTTGGCGTTATTTTAACTGATGATGTGGTGTTACCAACCAATGCGGTATAGCTGGTTGTTGCCGGTGCAAACACGGGCGACAATATACCGCCGCTTGGTACCAAAGCGGATAGATTGGCGTTATTGGATGGCGGGTTAACGGTTATGGTGAAGGTAACAGGTGCGCCTGGACAACCAGAGCCTCCTGTAACAGTAATGCTGCCGGGACTTTCCAATATCTCAGGAGTTGTAAGTATTACATTGTTGGTCGCCGTGCTAATTACGGTTATAGAACCACCTGTCAAATTTGAAACATAAAGCCTGCTACCGTCCGGGCTTACAGCAGCGTGTGTAGCAGCCTCGTTCTCAAGTGGCGTTATTAACGATGATACGGCATTGGTAGCTGTATTAATTACAGACAAAGAATTACCGCCCACCACATATAGGTGACTGCCATCGGGAGTCAACGAAAAGCTGACGGGATGCGTACTAAATGGTATAGTAGCTATCACGTTATTTGTTGACGTATTAATTACAACTATCCCTGATAAAGTGCTCGCAAATAATTTGGTCCCATCAGGGCTAATCAACACGTAAAAGAGATTTATACCCAAAGCGGTATCTGATATAACTACATTAGTTGCCGTATTGACGACTGCCAAGCTTGCACCACCAGTTGCGACGTACAAGCGGGTGCCATCAGGGCTTACAACCATACCAACGCCTCCTGAGCTTACTGGTATGGTAGCCATTATCGTATTGGTAGTAGTGTTGACAACTGAAACTGTGGTTGAATTGCCGCTCGCATATAACCGGGTTCCATCCGGACTTAGGCACAGACTGCCAATTTGGCCGCCAACAGTAATTGTATTCGTCACAGTATTTGTTTTAGTATCAATTACCGAGACTGTCCCATCTAGATCATTCCCCACATAAACTCTACTTCTGTCTGGGCTGGCTATCACTGCAAAAGGACCATGACCGACATTTATTGCGGCCTCTACCAGGTTTGTTGTAGTATTTATTACTTTCAACTGATTGGTGTACGACACAGTTGCATAAGCATAACCTAACGATAGCGGCGTTACAGCAACAGTTGCGGTAACCGGACTACCACTTGTATTTACTGCATTAAACGATGGTATATTACCCGTACCGCTTGCTGGCAGCCCAATTCCCGGCGCATTATTAACCCAGCTAAAACCGGTTGCCGTACCAGTAAAATTGATCGCCGGGGTGGCCACTCCTGGTGCAACGAGTATGTTTGGTACCGGGTTTACTGTAAGCAACGCATTAATAACTCCCGATACTGCGACATTCTGTGTAATAAACCCTGTTGAAGACAACAACACATTACCCGATAAATAACCCGCAGCATTTGAGGCTGACGATCGTACATAAACCGGCACATTGTTAACCGCTCCGAGCGATTGTATCAGCGTTACTGTGCTGCCATATCCGCTGGCGGCAGCAAGCGATACCTCGAATCCGGCTGGTGCTGTTGCCGTAATATTATCTGTTAAATTAGTTGCTGAAACGGTAAACTGCTCAATATTCGGGTTGACAGATGCTGTTCCGGCGCAGGCGCTTATACTGCCTGATACCGCCCCGACAGTAATCATCGGACCGGACCGGTTTACCGATATGGTGTAGGTTTTAACGGTTACACCGTCTTGCGCAGTTACCACAACGTTTATTACATTATTGCCAACCGCTAAGGGGATTGCAGCTGATGCAACACCCGATGGATTTACAACGCCGTTTACTAACACGGTCGCGGTGGCGTCGGCAGTAACCGGGGTTATGGTAATTGACGATATCGCATTATCTACTGATGTAAAATAGCTGGTTGAACCCGGATTAAACGACGGTGTTAATATACCGGCGCTTAGCGTTAGTCCTGCCAAATCAGCATTAGCTGAAAACGCACGTGCTACCGTTATTGTATAAGTTTTAGTTTTAGTACCATCCTGTGACGTTACGACCACATTGATGATATTACTCCCCATCGCTAAAGCAATGCTTTGCGATGATGAACCCGATACAACAGCAGTGCCATTCACCTTCACTGTAGCATTGGCATCGCCCGTGGTTGGCGTCACCGTTACAGAAGTAGTGGTATTGGGCACCGCTGTTGAATAGCCGGTTATCGTACCATCAAAAGAAGGAGTTAAACTTCCGCTGCTAATGGCCAGGTTGGCAAGGATAGCATTCGCCGGATCACCGTTTACCTTAATATTTACCGTAGCCGAAGTACCTCCGCCTGCATTATACGCAGTAATGGTATAAGTTACAGCCGGAGCCGAATCCATTGGCGCACCGCTGATGATACCTGTATTATTATCAAAATTTAAGCCTCGCGGCAAAGCGGGGCTAATGTAAAAGCCGCCGGTAGGTGTAACCAGCTGCACTATATTATTATTCGAATTACTTACATATATTTTGCCCGTGGCATCTATTGCAACGCCGTAGGGGTACACGTATCCTGTACTTACGGTAGTGATAGCCGCTGTAGCAGGTACTATCTTTTTAACCGATCCGCTGCCATAGTCAGAAACATATACATTCCCCTGCCCGTCGACCGCCAAACCTGCCGGGAAAGAAAACCCGGAAGCCAGTACTGTAACAGGTCCGCCGTTTGCCGGAATCACCTTTACTACGTTGTTACCTGCATCATCTACGTAAATGTTCCCCTGCGCATCAACCCCAATACCCTCAGGCGTATTGAAACCACCTATTACCAAAACTGGCGCGCCGCCACCGGGCGGAATCTTTTTCACCTGGCCGTTACCCCTGTCGGTAACGTAAACGTAGCCCGCCTTGTCAACAGCCACACCCAAAGGACTGTTGAAACCCGTGGCAAATACATTTGTAGTGTTGGTGCCCGCCAAAATTTCTTTAACGGTGTTGCTGTTAAAGTCGGCAACAAAAACATTGCCCGCTGCATCTACAGATACACCCGTAGGCGTAGTAAAGCCGGAACCGATAACTACGGAAGTACCACCACCTGCCGGAATCTTTTTTACCAGGTTATTATTGGCATCGGCAACATAAACGTTACCTGCAGCATCGGTTGCTATGCCATAAGGAGTATTGAAGCCTGTGCCTATGGTAAGCGGCGTGCTGCTATAAGCCGTTACCGCCACCCCTGTAGTGGTTGGCGTTAACGGACTGATTGCCGTGCCCGCCAAATAGGTTTGCGGCCCGCTATAGCTGAGCGTTGGCGGCGGTCCTAGCCTGGTTACAATCACAGTATAGGCGTTGAGCGTTGTTCCGTTTTCGGCTGTTACTATTATGCTGATGGTATTGCTACCTACATTTAATGCAATGGGCGATGATGCGGCTCCTGATGTGACAGATATACCATTAACCGAAATAGTTGCATTGGCAAAGTTTGCTACAGGGCTTACAGTGATTGACGCTGTATTGCCGGCAACCGAAGCGGTATAGGTGGTTGTTGCAGGTGCGAACGCCGGACTAAGAAAGCCCGAACTTAAACTTAAAGCAGAAAGCGTAGCGTCAGACGATGCCGTCCGGTAAATATTGAGGGTATAAGTTTTTGTCGTCGTGCCATTTTCGGCAGTTACAACAACATTGATAACATTATTGCCCACCGCCAATGGAATACCTGCCGAATAACTACCAGACACTGCTGTTATCCCGTTAATTTTAACGGTTGCATTGGCGTTATTGGTTACGGGATCTATCTGTATTGATGAAGTGCTACTGCTAACTGTTGAGCTATAGGTGGTTACGCCCGGATCAAAAGATGAACTGAAATAGGCGTTATATAAATATAACCAGGAAAGTGTTGCATCTGATGATGGTACCCTTGTAACAGTAATGGTATAGGTTTTAGTAACCGTTCCATCGCCCGAAACAACCACAACACTAATAGTATTTGCGCCTAAGGTTAGCGGAATGCTGCCTGTTGGCGCCCCCGACGAAACCGCAGTGCCATTTACCTTTACTGTTGCATGCGCGTCATTGGTCGTTGCTGTTACCTGTACAGAAGCAAAGCCAACCGATGTAGTATAACTTGTTGTTGCAGATGCAAAGGCGGGAGTCAACGTGCCATTTGTTACGATCAACCCCGCAAGTGTAGCGTCGGTTAAAGGCAGCCGGGTAACGGTTACCGTATAAGTTTTTGTAGTGCTGCCATCCGACGAGGTTACGACCGTGCTAATGGTGTTAGAGCCAACGATCAGCGGGATATTTGCAGATACCGTACCCGAAGCTACCGTAATGCCGTTAATTTTTATAGTCGAATTAGGGTCGGGCGATGTTGGCGTTAGCTGTATGGCAGCTTCGACAGTTGATGCAGTGTAAGCCGTAGTACCCGACGAAAAAACGGGACTCAGAGTACTTGTACTTAAAACGAGATTCGATAAAAGGGCGCTTGAAGTAACCGTGATATTTACTGTAGCCGCGTTGCCGGCACCCGTAGCACTATAAGCCGTAACGGTGTAATTAGTTGCGGGGCTTCCCAAAATAGGGGTGCCACTTATAGCTCCGGTAGTATTGTTAATTGTTAAGCCGCCTGGTAAAAACGGACGCACAAAAAAACCACCCATCGGTTTAATCTGTGAAACCGTGTTGCCTGTGTAGTCGGCAACAAATACATTGCCCGCGCCATCAGTTGTTACCCCGGTTGGTCCGGCAAAGGCCGTTCCACCAACAACTAACGTGTTACTTGTGCCGGCCAATATTTCTTTTACCTGGTGATTGCCGTAATCAGCGACAAAAACATTCCCATCACCATCAACAGCTACACCGTGTGGCGAGTAAAAGCCCGAGCCCAGTATAATACGGCTAATCGCGCCAAAAGGCAACTCATCTATCGTACTATTACCCCCTTCGGCAATAAAAACATTGCCGGAGCCGTCAACGGCAACTCCATACGGAAAAGAAAGGCCGGAGGTTAATGCAAAGGTCGATGATCCGTTTGCAGGTATTTTTTCAATCGCTCCGTTGCTGGCATCGGCCACGTATACGTTGCCCGCTGCATCCACAGCCACCCCCGTTGGGTTGTTAAAACCAAAACCCACGGCTAATGTAATTGGGTCGCCGCCTGCAATTGGTATCTTTTTAATTAAATTATGCCCCTGGTCGGCCACATAAACATTACCTGCTGCGTCTACAGCTACGCCTGCGGGACCGCTAAATCCGGTACCGATACTAATAGGGGTACCGCCGCCAACAGGTATTTTCTTTATAGAATTATTGGCCTTATCAGCCACATACACGTTGCCGGCAGCATCAACCGCCGAACTGAATGGATTGCTAAAACCCGATCCTAAATTAACAGCGCTGCTGGCATACGCCGGAGCAGCCACCCCGCTGCTTGTAGGCGTTAAAGTTGTAATGGTAGTACCGGCAGTGTAAGTTTGCGGTGTAGCGTAACTAATATTGGGAGCCTGGCCCATTACGGCAGCCGAAAAAGCTACTATTAGTGATACCATTACAAAAACAACATTGCAAATACGGCGGGTGAATAATCCGGCGTTAAAACAGGGGTAAAAAATTCTCATATATACACAGGTGTTAACCAAAAAGAAAACTTCAAAAAGGTTCGGGTTTATAAATTATAAAACGACAATAAATTATTTCAGAAAAAAGGGCAACAAGAACGAAATTTATTGCTGCAGAAGGCTGAATCGGGCTTAGGCATCAATAGTTGATGGGGGATTAAAACTACAAAAAAAAATCGAACAAAAGCCTTTTACCTCAAAAAATAACATACCCGCAACTTAACTCTTGGTAAAGTTGTTCAGATCAACAATGTACATTAAGCCAGTGTTAAATTACGACGCTTTGCTCATTTTTTCCCAACTGCAAATATATACTTTTACTTTTGTACTTTTTCCTACTCAACATTTAGATTTTTTGTGCGCCGGAAGGGTAGGCAAATCGCGTACCCGCTGCCACTTACACGCGGCATTCCACCCGTTTACTTCTACCGGCCTACGGCTCCAATACGGTCCGCCCCAATAAATTAAAAATATTCGATTAATTAAAAAAACGAGCCGGTTGCTCTATTAAC
>Ga0206947_1021_pt1 | contig 58348 bp, 57 predicted proteins | sample Alteio_BWOrgHeat_3_FD_153239 | JGI IMG/M metagenome (GOLD analysis project Ga0206947, IMG submission 153239) | Enriched cells from forest soil in Barre Woods Harvard Forest LTER site, Petersham, Massachusetts, United States -... | ecosystem: Environmental > Terrestrial > Soil > Temperate forest > O...
CATTAATTTCGTGGATTACATTGTCTAATTTCGTTATGGTTTCTTTCAGATAATGTAATATTTGTCTGTTATGCCCATCCGTAATTCCGTGTTCCTCAATTAAATCAACTAACCCAATTATACTTGCAACCGGACTCCTCAACGTATGGGAATTTTTAAAAGAGACCATCTTTAATTGCTCCACTTTTTCTTCAAGTTCCTCCTGTAGTTCTACCAGTTTGGTTACATCTTCAACCACCCTGATGATGGTACAAATATTATTGCTGTTTTTTCTTTCATAAATCATTTGCCGCGAGTACAGCCATATATAATACCCGTCACTTTTGCGCAGGCGCACGGTCATTTCAATAACATCGCCGCTTTTTGATTGGATAATTTTATCGATTGTTTGCAGTACTTTTTGGAAGTCATCCGGATGAACAATGGTTTTATAGAAATCGTTACTCAGATTAACATATTCATCCGCTGAGTACCCCAACATTTGACGAATTACCCCGCTCGAAAATACAACCTTATGGTTAGACAGATCATAAGTTTGAAATTCAACGTGTGTTACCTCGAAAAGTGAATGCAGAAATTTTACCCCTGGTTTCATTATATAAATATATAAGGCAATTTAAATAAAAATCATTAGTTATCCCGTGAAACCAGGGTTATAAAGATTCAAGCCTACCTACTAAACAAGCCTTCTATAATCCGGTAGTTCTTCTAAAAACCGGTAATTGCTATTCTCAAAATCAATGGTGCAATAATAGTGTTGCAATCCGTTAGTAACTGCCAGTAATTTTACTTTGTGCACCATATTATAGCGGGCCACCTGGTCGAATGTTTTTTGGTCGATGGTAATTGATGGTGCTTTGCATTCTATTAATAGAATTTTTTCACCGGCGCGGTTGTATACTACTATGTCGGTGCGTTTGGGCATACCGTGCAGTTTGTGGCCGCCTTCCAGCTTTATTAGTGTTTTAGGGTAATGTTTTTGATTGATTAAATATTGCACAAAATGTTGACGAACCCATTCTTCGGGAGTAATGATGATGTTTTTTTTGCGGATAACATCAAACAAGGTAAGTTGTCCGTCATGATCGGTAATTTTAAAAGGGTAGGGGGGCAATTGAAGCGGCAGCAGCAGGTCCATAGTGCGAAAATGATGAATTTAGTTGAGAGTTCATAGTGAGAAAGACCATAGTACATGGACGATAGACCAAAGCAGAAGACTTTTTCATTTTAGAACGAATCTTTTTCCATGGACTATCGACTATGGTTCATGGACAGATAAACAACTGACAAAAATCCGTATTTTTACCGCTCAATATGACAGCCGCCGATATACTCAAAGATTTAAAGAACAAAAAGTATAAACCCATATACTTGCTGCATGGCGAGGAGCCATACTACGTGGATTTGGTGAGCGATTTTGTGGAGCATAAACTACTTTCGGAGGCTGAACGGGGATTTAATCAAACCGTGTTTTATGGTAAGGATACCGATGTAATGACGGTGCTTAACGCATCCAAGCGTTACCCCATGATGGCCGATTACCAGGTGGTATTGGTAAAAGAAGCACAGGACATGAAATGGGGCAATGATGATGCGGATAAAAAAGGGATCAACCCGCTGTTAAACTATCTGGAAAATCCGTTGAGCAGTACTATACTTGTTTTTTGTTATAAGTACGGTAAGTTTGATAAACGCAAAAAAACCTACAAGGCTATTGAAAAAAGCGGTTTGATTTTTGAATCGGCGCCATTATATGACAGTAAAGTGCCGGCCTGGATAGAAGGTTTTATCAGCGAAAAAGGTTATCGTATTAACCAACAGGCATCGCTAATGCTCGCCGAGTATTTAGGTAATGATTTGTCGAAAATTGCCAATGAATTGGAGAAACTGATGCTGAATGTACCTGCCGGGCAAGAAATTACCCTGAAACATATTCAGGATAATATCGGCATCAGTAAGGAATATAATGTGTTTGAGTTGCAAACAGCCCTGAGCAAAAAAGATGCATTTAAAGCCAATCAAATTATTAACTATTTTGAGGCCAACCCCAAGGCTAATCCCATTGTATTGGTATTGGGTAATTTGAATAATTTTTTCAGTAAAGTATTGGCTTTTCATTATTTGAGTGATAAGTCGCCGCAAAGTGTGGCTAAGGCTTTGAGTGTGAATCCGTATTTTACAAAAGATTATGAGCTGGCCGCGCGCAATTATAACTATGGCAAAACCATGCAAGTTATCAGTTACCTGCGCGAGTATGATTTAAAAAGCAAGGGGGTTGATTCAACTACTGACCATGGCGGGTTAATGAAGGAATTGGTTTTTAAGATATTGCACTAAAAATGTCAATGCCATGCGTTATAAAGTATGTTTTTTTTCCAAAGTTGTTGGGCGTAATCACGAAATAGTTTTGGGGCGTTCTTAAATGCATCATCGAAGGTGTATTCGCCGCCATAAGCCTTATCCAGTTTTACCTGGTTTGTCCCTCTCATTGCGTATTTCTTATCGCCACTATGCATAATTATTTTCATAGTGCAGGGACTTGCATCGCCTTGACACGTTATAATGTACATCAACCACACTTCGGCCTTCCCATCATTATTAACGTCGGTTACAGCAAACGTACCCGGAATATATTTGCCTATTACATCTACAGGACACGAGGGAACCAAATCGTGCATTTGCCAGCTAAGTTTAAATACATTGCCGCTATTTAAATAACTATAAGCGTACAAATCAGCTTTTTTCATATCCTCACCAACTTCTTTTACGTTAACGATGCCGGTTTCGGTGGTTATTACCAAATGCTCGCCTTCGTTGTCGGTATATTTTACTGCATTAATAATGTGGCCTTTATAGGTTATGGTTTTAGGCAGTTCGTTTTTATCAATATTCGTTATTTTTATTTGGGCGCTAACGGTTTGTACTATTAATAACGGTAGGATGAAAGCGAATGATCTCATTTTGGTGGGTGTGGTTTAAGGGTTTAGCTAACAATTACCTTATTATAAACAATTAAAATTATCGAAATTATAACCACCAGAATCCATAATGACTTTCGTTTAATACCGCTGTCTACCTGGGGCGATGTTCTTATCTTGTAAAAACTCCAAATCATTAACCCCAGCAGGATAACTCCAGTTGTGGCTACTACTGCCTTGTTATTACTTAGGTACACGGTTACCATCAAAGCCACGGCAACTAAGGGCGATAGTAACGAATACTTTTGTAATAATTTATCAAGTTTTGCTTCGGAAATGGGAATGACAGATTGCAATAAATTCTTAACTTCTTCATAGTTCTCCAGAGACATTGATACAGCAATCCGTTGGCCGTTTTTTTGACCTTTGATCAGGAGATTTCCGTACTTGTCTGCACTGATTTGCGTAATTTCAGTGAAATTTAAAGTAATTGCAGATAACCCGTTTTGTAGCCGGGTTAAATAATCAGCACCTATCGTAAGCTGATAACTATAATAAATTTCTTTTTGCCTTTTGATTGCTTTTATTAGTGCATAACACATAATGGCAGCGAGGACCACTATTATAAATAGCCAGGTAAGCGGGCCCAACCGGTTATTGTCTTTTTGGAAATAGGTAATAGCTAACCCGGATATTAAAGCTAACAGCAAAACAGGTATTAATTTAGTGATAATGCGTTTTCGCAGAGTTTCGAAACCGGCTGTTGTATTTTTATATTGTGACATTATTGTATATTATTGGCTCTAATATAGCTTTTTTAATATACCGCGTATAAAACGATAATTGAGTGTTTAGCGGCCCAAATAAAAATCATTAGTTTTGCGTCATCCACTCGAACACAATTCTTAAAATAAACTAAGCGTAGCCGATGTTAAATGGTACCCCTACAGAAAACAACAATCATAGCACCGAGTATGCACACCGGGAACTGATGGCGTTTTTCAATGCAATGGACGAGGTTTTTTTCTCGGTTGATATTGTAAATTTAAAGGTAATACAAATATCAAATGGCTGCGAAAAGCTATATGGTCACAAGGCGTCGGAGTTTTTGGCCAACAGGTTGCTTTGGTTCGAGTTGATACATCCCGAAGATAAGCACATTGTTGATGACGAAGACGAAATATTACTACGTGGCGACACAGTTAATAAACAATACCGGATTATCCGCAAAGACGGTGCAGTTAGGTGCGTGGAGAACAAAATAACACCCAGTTTTGATGAAACGGGTAAATGGATAAGGGTTGACGGCATAACCTGGGATATTACTGAAAGAAAGGAAAAAGAAGAAAGACAGCGGCAGGATGAAGTACGGTACCGGCACATCGTTGAAACTTGCCAGGAGGGTGTGTGGACAATAGACGAAAACAATAAAACAAACTTTGTAAATCAAAAGATTGCAGATTTTTTGGGTTATACGCCGGGTGAAATGATAGGGATGGAACTCTATGATTTTATGGACGAGGCGGGCAAAAATGATCAGGCCCGCCGTATTGAACAAAGACGTAGCGGAGAGGTAGACAACCGGGACGTAAAATACATTACAAAAAGCGGTAAGGAAGTTTGGGGCAATCTTTCGGCAAGCCCTATTTTTGATAATGCGGGTAATTATAAAGGCGCGCTTGGAATGATTACCGACATCAGCGAGCGTAAGCTGAACGAAGAAGCTCTGAAAAAATCGGAAGCCAACCTGCGAACTATTTTTGATAATACCGATTCGTCGTACATTCTGTTTAGCGCCGATATGCGGATTATTTCCTTTAATAGCCTGGCTCAAAAGTATTCGGAAGAACAAAACAAAAAATCACTGGAAGTTAACCGGTTGGTAAGCGATTACTTTTCGGCAGCCAGGTGGCCTTTTATACAGGAAACTTTGGCAAGGGTGGCAACTGGCGAAACTGTTAAATATGAGCTAAACTTCACAAGAAGCGATGGCACAGTGCAATGGAACGAAGTACGCTGGCTGAATGTGAAAAATAATGATAATAAAAATTGGGGCTTTATTCTCACCAATAAAGATATCACCGAAACAAAAGTAGCTGCGCTTGAACGTGAGAGAATTTCTGCCGACCTAATACAGCATATAAAGGATCTGGAACAGTTTACTTATATCATATCGCATAATTTACGGGCGCCGGTTGCTAATATTATAGGCCTTTCGGATATGCTGAGCGAACCTGATTTGGAGCCGGAGGAAAAGCAGGAAGTGGTTGAACGGGTATCGCAATCCATACGCAATATTGACACTGTAATACAGGACCTTAACCATATTTTGCAAACCCGCGAACTGGTGAACGAGAAAAAAGAAACCGTTTACTTCGCCGATTTGGTTGATGCCATCCGTACAAGTATTTATAATACCATAGTTAACCAGCATGTACAGTTCAAGTGCTCGTTTGAAGAGATTGGGGCGATGTTTACTATCCGGAGTTATTTGTACAGCATTTTTTACAATTTAACCTCAAACAGCATAAAATACTGCAAAACCGGCATTCCTCCAGAAATTAGCATCAGGAGCTATAAATTAAAAGATAAAATTGAACTGCACTTTAAGGATAATGGCAAGGGCATTGACCTGGAAAAAAACGGCGCGCAACTATTCGGGCTTTACAAACGTTTTGATACCACCATGGAGGGCAAAGGCATGGGTCTTTTTATGGTAAAAACACAGGTTGAGGCTCTTGGCGGTACTATTCAAATAAAAAGCAAACTGGGCGAGGGTACTGAGTTTATCATACAGTTTGATAACGCTTCGGTATTGCCAGTTCTTTGATACATAGAAACTTACGAAGTCTTTTTTAACTTCGTAAGTTCAACCACCTCCATCAGTTCTCCTCTTCAAACTTATCTGGCGTAACCCTAATCCGATCGCCGGGTTCGCCCTCAACTTCAAACACCAGGTTAACTTTGCCATCGGTACCGGTAATGGTGATAGTTACATTTTTGTCTTCGCCCTGGCCATCGCTAAGTGTAGCCTTGAGCGTTGTCTTACCGTTTTTAAATGGCACGGTCCAGTTGCAAACATTGGCTTTTATAGTTCCTGTCATTTTGTGCTCATCATTCACGTTAATAGCTATTGTTGTTTTAGTGATTTCAACCACCGCCGTTTCGTCAACCGTACGGGTTACCGCGCCCGATGCATCCAAATGCTCGGTTTTCGAGGTTTTGATGATTACTTTTTGGTCACATTGTGCAAAGCAGCTAACCGTTCCGGTTGTTAGCAGGCAAAGAATTAGGATAAGTGTTTTCATTGTTTTATTTTTTTTTGATTTATAATTCATAGGCAACTATGTGTGGTTACTGCAAACTGTAAACCGCACACTGCCAACTGGCAGTTACTTTTCGCCCAACACATCTTTTATCCCTGTACACATATTTTTAATACGCTGCAAGGATGCCGATGAGTTTTTTCTTTTATCAAGAACGATTTTCAATTTACCGGGCGACTCTTTGATATAAAACTCTGTTTTATCGGCAAGGGTAGTATTGGCGTCGAAATAGTCGTTTTCTGATTGAAAAAGCGAGTTTGGTTTTATACAATGATTGATATACTGCTGTATCCTGCCGGTGATGTGCCTGTTGTAGGATGCCTTTAACTGGTAGGTCTCTTCATCCTCGCTGATGCTGATGGAGGTATTATTTCCCCTGAAAATCTCGTCGCTGAGTTTTGAATACACAACGAAGATGCTTAATGAAATTAAGCAAAATGCAGTTAAAAAAAAGCTGGTTTTCATTTTGTTTGTGTGCTATGTTTAACCAAAGATATATGTTTCATATAGTAATATGCAATACATAGTTCTATTAAATTGTATGTTGTTTTTTATCGTATTGATTATCAGAACGATAATTTTATTTCAAATAAATGAATTTTACCGTGAGACAACTTTTTAATCGTAAATGTTGCGCGGTGATATAAGAATAAATACTGTTTGCAGGTAACAAAGCAGTAGTTCTTCGGGATAAAATCGACAGATTATTGTAAGATTGACATAAATTAAAACCAAAAAGAATGTTTGAACGTACAACAGATCACATGCAATTCAAATTCGGTATTAATGCTCGTTGAAGATTTACGCTCACAAACTGTTGAACATTTTATTGACTTTGACCTGGAAACCGACCCGGAACTGCTGGAAATAGTAGAACTGGCATCGGCCGTTACCCATTGTCCTTACGCTGTTATAGCCTTTTTGGATGGGCACACTCAATATTTAAAGGTTCGCAAGGGCGTTACTAAAACAAAAATGCCCAGGGAAACCGGCTTTTGCACTTATGCTGTTGAGCAGAACCATTTAATGATGGTGCCCGACACATTATTGGATGAACGGTTTGCGAATAATCCGGACGTAACTGAAGGTTCGCGTATCCGCTTTTTTGCCAGCATGCCCTTAATTATGCAGAATGGCGAGAAATTGGGTACTATTTGTGTGCTGAACAATAAACCTCACGTTTTAGATCAACACCAGCAACTGGTGCTTAAAATACTATCAAATCAGGTAATGAAGATAGTGGAGCTTAAAGCCGGAATGAAGATGCTCGAAAAAAACCAAAAGGAGTTAGCCGAGCAAAAGGAGTTGAATAACGATGCCAACATCAGGCTGCGATCGTTTTTCGAGAGCTCTACCAATTTTCAGGTATTGCTGGGCCGGCATGGCGAGGTTATTGATTATAACAAAACCGCTTATAATTTTATTAAAACCGTTCATAAGGCTAAACTGCAACGAGGCGATACGTTTGTAAAATACATACACCCTGAGTTTGCTCCCACCTTTATTGAACAGTACCGGCTGGCACTGCAAGGCCAAAGGTCGGCAAAAGAGGGACTGACCGATTATGGTGAAATGGGGATCATCTACTGGGAGGCCGCGTTTGAGGCTGCCCGCGATAATAATGATGAAATAATAGGTATATCGTACCTTATCCGCAACGTAAGCGAGCGGAAACTTAAAGAACAAAAGATAGTTGCCCAAAATCAATCTCTTTTAGAAATAGCCCATATCCAGGCACACGAGTTCCGTGCGCCGCTTACCTCAGTTATGGGATTAATAAGTTTGATAAAACAAGATGATTATGATGCCCCGCGCGAGTATTTCGAACTGTTGGAGCAGGCCGTTTACGCTCTTGACGCTAAGATAAAGCAGATTGTAGGCAATATTGACGAAAACGTTACTATTGATTTTGTATAGGGGCGCAATACCCCGCGTCTCCAAAAGCGCTATTTGGTGCTCAGCAATTCGATCATTCCATAACTCACATTTAAAAAAGCAACTTTCCGGTTATCAAATAATATTGCCGGTTTTGGTGGCGATATTAAATACGCCCCATCGTTTACCAGCCGCTCAATTTCAACATCAATATCGTCAACCTCGAAACAGATATGGTAATAGGCGATGTTTTTTTTAACCAGCCCCTCAACTTGTTTGCCAGAAATAAGCTCAATATTTGTTCCATCCGAGAGGGTTAACAGCACCAGCTCGGCATTTTGTTGTTCGTCATGAACCACCAGGCTTTTGTTAACTATATCATGAATGCGGCAAATATTGGCTATCTCCTCGTCCATATTGCGGCAGGCAACCCCAACGTGATGAAATTTCATACCCTTTAACCCAATTTAGCGTGTACCGAATTAACCATATCGCCCACGGTATCCCATTTCTGTATTTCCTGTGATGCGAATCTTATTTTAAATTGTTTTTCTACTGCTACCACCAGCTGAATATGGTTTAGCGAATCCCAGTCTTCCACGTCGTTGGCGGTGGTATCGTAGGTTAAAACAATATCGTCGTTATCTAATGTATCTTTAAAAATCTCTGTTATCTTTTCAAGTATTTCGCTTTTTTCCATTTTTTAAATTTACTTATAATCAATAAAACATTTTTTGTTCGTGTAATTTTTCACTTCAAGCAGCCAATGACCACCGGTTTGCTCAAAACCCAGGTTTTTATAGTGGTCGCGCACCATGTCGTTTTTAGGGGTAGCCAGGTATTCGCCTTTTAAATAGCTATAGCCTTGCTCCTTTGCAAAATTGGCGAGGGTATTCAGGGTGAAATTTTCCATACCGCGTTTCAAAACCCGGCAGCTCATCAGCCAGGTATCAATAAACAGCGTGTCCTGATTTTCTTTTTTCAGGATAATGATACAAATCAAACCATTATCGCCAAACTGATCCTGCAGGGTAAAGGTATAGGTAAAAACATCATCCAGCCCAATCAGCTTTTCCACATCCGCCTCGGTGTATCGTACCGTACGTAAGTTAAACTGGTTTGACCGTTGTGATAACTGCGCTACCCGCGGCGTATTGAACTTATTAAAAGGTTCAACCAGCGACAGCATGTTTAAACTTTTTAAAAAGTCGTCCTCGTTGGTAAACGATGTTTGCTTAATGGCACGCTGTGCTTCAACCTGGTATTGTTTAGTCCGTTCTGCATCCACATCCGAAAAGGAAACAGTTTCGAATAGGTTCAGGGTGTATAAATATTCCAGGTATTCGGCCGGGTCCTCGGGCAATTCCGGGACGGTAACATCCGGGATGTTCTCCCTCACCATATTCCGTTCAAACGGATTATCATCCAAAAAAACCATCGAGTCAAAACCTATATTCAGGATACTTTGTATCTGGCGGATATTATCAGCCTTGTTATCCCAATTGGCCATAAAAACGGCAATATCATCCAGGTGCAACACCATATCAGGATGTTTTTCAAAGGGCTCTTTGGCTATTGATTCGGTATTTTTACTGCAAACAGCAACAATAATACCCCGGTTTTTTAGTTTTTTTATCCAGTATTGAAATTCTGTAAATGCTTTCCCTATGCCTAAACTGCCCAGTTGGATATTTTCCAGGCCATCATCACCAATAATACCGCCCCATGTGGTATTGTCCAGATCGAGTATTACACATTTTTTAAATTTGCCATACATTGATGATATTAAATCAACCGTACGGGCCGCTATTAGTGGCAATACCTCAATACTCAAAACCATATCGCTATTGATATAAACCGAAGGCTGAAACACAGCCGCTTTACCAAGCTGGTTTTGAATAGCCGAAATATCAGCAATATAAAAATTAGGTGTTTTGGCCGCATAGCTCATTATGCCGTAATTTACCTTGCGCAGTTGAAATAAAAACGATTGCTCGGTTTTATTGGCATAATTGCCAAACACCGCATCGTTAATTTCGGCGTAGTTATAGTATATAATTTTGGCGTTTAATTTACCGCTGATGGTGGTGCACAAATTGTCCACCAGTTCCAACTGCGCATCGGCCAAACTGCTATATTCCTGTGGCTTTAGCTTGTTATATTTTGCCAGTAGCTTATGCGATGATTGAAACAGGATGACCAGTTCGGGATTAAATTCATACAGTTCTGAGGTAGGGTCAAGCACCTGGCGTTCAATCTGGTTAAAATCGGCTTCCCATATTTGCAAATTAAAGCCAGCATCATAACCGGTACCACGTAAAGCCTGGTTTAAAAACTGAGTAGCCGTATCGCCTAATAAAGCAACCCTGATAGTTTTTAATGAAGAGAAATCGTTTTTTAAATTTTTTTTTAACTGCGAAAAAACCTTCATGAATGAGCCCTGTATTAATTTTTGGCCAAATTACTAAAAAGAGATTAGTTTTAGTCCGTAAGTCGGGAAAGTCAGTAAAGTCCGAAAGAAGCTGCAAATAATGGTTAGAATTCCTAATCGTTAACCTCTTCTGTATAACTCAGGTTATATTTATCTAAATGTCAGTTGTAGCTTCTTTCGGACTTTACTGACTTTCGGACTCCCTTAATCTTTCTTTCTCACCTCCATCAATTTCTTATTAAATTCTTCAACCCACAATTTAAACCCGTCATTTGTGTAGTGTGTGTCCGAGTTTTTGTAAACCTGTAAGTTGGTTGTTTTATATAAATCAAACAAATCAACTGTCTTCATTTGCAGGGCCGGGTTGTTTTGAATGCGTGGAATCAGGTTATTATAGTTACCCATGTTTGGTTCCAGTATGCTTACCGGGTTGGGTACCATGGTAAAATACACCTCGTCAAAACCGATGGATTTATAGTGGTTGTACACCACATTTAACGCATGCACTATTTTATCAACTTTGGGTTGAGGGATTGGATAAAAAGAACTTTCGTAATTGGTATCAGCAGTGGCTGTAAGATATAAGTATTTACCATTGCCCGATACGATGACATCCTTATCAACCCGGTTGAATAGTTTGTAGTTTATGTTTGCCTTTAACTCTTTTAATGGTGTAAACAGCCGGTAATTGAACAGGTTGAATTCCAGGTTTTGGGTAATGGCTTTATCAAAAATACCATCCCGTAATCCGCGTAGTAATGAACCAGAAAAGCCAGTTTTACCAGCTTTGTTAGCGTATTGATGAGCAGGCGCCGGTGCGGCAGATACTTTGAATTTTTTGAAAACGTGATTGGTATCAGCAAACAACCGGATGTTATGCTCAACTACCTCTATAAACAGCACGTTCTTTTTTGTGGTATCGATATGAATAGTTTCATTTACTGCCGAATCCGCCCATTTAGAGTACCAGTAGTTTTTTACACCATAAAATATGGTATCGCTTTTTACAAAGGCGTAAATGTGGCTGTCAACCAGTCCGTATAAATTGATATCGCGGTTGCCTTTAGGTACGTCAACGGTTATATAACCGGTAGGCGGTTGTTGTATTCTGAATTGTGGCAGATAGGAAAGCCCGAAAAGATCGCCATATGCATACTTGTCCGATCCCCAAAAAGCGTCGGACTGATAGCGGGCCTGCGCTATGAATTTCATAAACGACTCGGAGCAGCTTAAAGCGTAAATGATAAAGAAAACAGCGGCTGTTAGGCCTAATAATAGCTTTTTCATATATCAGAATTGGAAATAGATAAACTGTTTATTATTAAACACCCCAAACAAATAACAACTAAACAATATCAGGCCCATCAGCGAAAAGAAGGTAAAGTTGCTGCGCGTGCGTATAACCGGCAGTACTTTTTCTTTAATCAGGAGCGCCGCAATCAATATAATAGTAAATATTAATTCGGCTGTGTTTAGTTTCAGATCCAAATGATCAGCAAAAGAAAAGTGGAATTGTTTGTGTATAATTTCAAATGCCTGCGGCGTACTTCTCGACCGGAAAAACACCCATGCAAAACAGGCAAACAAAAAAGTTAGCACCATGCTCAGGTTGTTGTACAACGCGATGGGCATAGCTTTCGAAGTCTTCTTCCTTAATTTTTTTGACAAAAACTCATACGAAATAGCGAGGCCATGTAAACCACCAAAAATAATGAAGTTCCAGCCCGCACCGTGCCAAAGGCCGCTTAATAAAAACGTCACCATCAGGGCAAATACTACCCCCCACTTATCCCAATCGCGTTTGGCAATCATCAGGGGCAAAAACAGGTAATCGTTAAACCAGGTGGATAATGAGATGTGCCACCTGCGCCAAAATTCGGTAATGTTTTTGCTTTGAAAAGGCGCGGTAAAGTTGGTCATTAATTTAAAGCCCATTATCCGGGCGGCACCAATGGCCATGTCCGAGTATCCCGAGAAATCGCAATAGATCTGAAAGGCATAAAACATAGCAGCTATGCAAAGCCCTAAACCCGATTGTATTTTGTAATCGGCATAACAATGGTCAACCAAAATAGAAATCCGGTCGGCAATCACTACTTTTTTGAAAAGACCCTGCGCCATTTGCATCAGTCCTGCTTTACATTCTTCCCAATCAAACTGATGTTCTTCCCAAAATTGATGCAACAGGTTTTGCGGTCGTTCAATTGGGCCGGCCACCAGCTGCGGATAAAACATTACATACAAGGCATAAATACCAAAATGCCTCTCGGCTTTTTGATTCCCGCGGTAAACCTCGATGGTATAGCTCATAGCCTGGAACGTGTGAAACGACAAACCTATAGGCAGCAAAAACTTAAGTACCGGCATAGGGTTATGCCTGCCGAATTGGTGCAGAAGTTCAGTAACATTAAAATTTAAAAAGTTGTAATATTTAAAAACTGCCAAAATGCCCACATTTGAGCAAATGCTGATGATAAGGTACAGCTTTCGCCGATGCCCTTCGGCCTTTTCAATATATATTCCAGCTATGTAATCAATAACTATGGTGAAGCCCAGTATTAAAATATACTTGGGTACATAGGCCATATAAAAGTAACAGCTGGCAACAAGCAAGAGCACCCACCGCGACTTCGGCCGGATTAAAAAATAAAGGCATGTTACAACGATGAAGAAAACTAAGAATGGTAAAGAGTTGAAAACCATATATTAATTATGAGGTTGTGCCGGTGAAAATTGTTGAACAATATGCAAAAAAATACCTCATTACTTGTAATAAGTTGAAAATATTAGTTGGATTGCAATAAAGTTATCAAAGATAGGATTTTTAGGGAAGTCCGAAAGTCGTGAAAGTTAGTAAAGTCCGGAAAGTTGAAAAGAAAAAAAGTCTGGGGACTTGATGCCAACCGAAAAAGCATTCAGGATAAGATATTTGCTTTTGAATTTTGTTTTCGAATTAATTTGGAATTAATAATCTGGCCCCATCTTTCCCAATCTCCAATCTTTTTCCCAATTTTACCACCTCATAAAACTGCATCATGAACTATTGGCTCGTAAAAAGTGAACCCGAAAAATATAGTTGGGAAAAATTTAACCAGGATGGCCGTACCTTTTGGGATGGCGTACGTAACTATGCCGCACGCAACAACCTCCGCGCCATGGCAGAAGGAGACCTCGTATTGTTTTATCATAGCAACGAAGGTAAAGAAGTGGTAGGTATTGCCAAAGTGGTAAAGGAATCATACCAGGACCCAACAACTGAAGATCCAAACTGGGTAGTAGTGGAGCTTTCGCCGGTTGAGGCATTGAAAAAAACGGTAACCCTTGCAGCGATAAAAGCTGAGCCATCACTAAAAGATATACAACTTGTTCGCCTGGGCAGGCTATCGGTTGTAAGCCTGAAACCGGAGGAGTTTGATAAGATAGTGGAAATGGGAAGCTGATAGTATTATCTGAACCATGATTCGCTAGATTTTAGGATTAAAGGATCGCAATTTTCCATCAAGGGAATCTTTTAATCCTTTGAATCATGGTTCAGACCCTCTGTAGTGTTGATGTAGTGGATAGTCTGGAATACTTTTTTCAGCGGAGTAAATCCTTTAAAATCAATAATTGATAGCTTTGACCGGTGGATGGGAAAGATTTGACAACTTTTTAAAAGTTGTCAAATCTGCACGCCCTTGCACAATTTACCATCCAGACTTTACAATACGATACCCTTAAATTCTACATGAAGAATTCAGAGATTACTTCTCGCCTCACGGTAACCGTTTTTAAAAGGCGGTCAATTACAATTAAGCATTTAATAATATCGGCCTTTATTATCATTTTTTCCTTGCCGTTTGCCGCGATGGCACAATCGCCATTTAAAGCGTTTGAGAATTTGTTTACCACGCCCAAAGGTTATATTGTTAGCTATACAAAAACGCCACCTGTTATTGATGGCGAACTAAATGATTCTGGCTGGCAGCAAGCCGTATGGACTGCCGACTTCGAGGACATTGAAGGCGACCTGAAGCCCAAACCACCCCTGCAAACCAATGTGAAAATGCTTTGGGATGATAGTTGCCTGTACATCGCCGCTAAAATTAAGGACCCCAATGTATGGGCTTACCTAACCCACCACGACGATATAGTTTTTCGCGACAATGATTTTGAAGTTTTCGTTAATCCCAATAATACCACCCATCAGTATTTCGAACTGGAGTTTAATGCGGTGAATACAGTGTTCGATTTATTTTTGAATAAACCCTACCTTAATGAGGGTAATCCTATGATTAACTGGAATGCCGAAAGTCTGCGGTCGGCGGTAAAGGTGCAGGGTACTTTAAATAATCCGGCTGATACCGATAGGGGATGGACGATAGAAATAGCTATTCCATTTAAGGCCATTAGTTTGGGTAACAATGTACAGGTGCCGCGTGAAGGTTCGCTATGGCGCATCAATTTTTCGCGGGTAGAGTGGGATACCAAAGCGGTTAACGGTAAGTATGTTAAATTAACGGACGACAGGGGCCGAAACCTGCCGGAGCATAATTGGGTATGGTCGCCACAGGGAGTGGTTGACATGCACTTGCCCGAGCGGTGGGGCTACTTGCAATTTACTAAAAGCAACAATATTGGTACATTCAATTTGCCTTACCACGAATTGCAAAAACGATATTTGTGGCTTGTATATTATCACCAAAAACTTTGGCGCAGGCAACACAACGCGTATTCACCGTTACTAAGTGATTTTGGGCTTGATAGTAAAGTTATAATCAACAATTATATCAATAAGCTGCAAATTGAGGCCACTAAGCATCAGTTTATGGCATTAATTACGGACGAAGCGGATAATGTTACCCTCACCATTAACCAGGAGGGGCTTATCGGGCAATTAAACAAAATAGCAGAATGAATAAACGCGATTTTTTAAAAGCAAGTTTGTTAGTTGGCGGCGCCGCAGCTTTACCCTTGGCGGGGAGCGCTTCGGTAAATGCAGCTAACAAAAAACGGAAAAAACTTAAAAATTGGATTTGGATAGCACCCAATGCCAAGGATACCGACGAGGAATTAAAAACCCGTTATGCCGCCTATAAAGCAGCCGGTATTAACGCTATATTTTTTGAAGCCGACAGCGAAAGGCATTTCCGCGCTGCCAAAGCGCAGGGGCTGGAAACTCATCGCTGGATGTGGACTTTCAACCGGGCCGAATTAATAACCATCCATCCCGAGTGGTATGCTAAAAACCGTAATGGCGATTCGTGCGCCGATAAACCGCCTTACGTAGGTTACTACCGCTGGCTTTGCCCTTCGCGGCCCGAAGTACAGCAATATTTGGAGCAGCAGGTAACCGATATTTTAAACAAGGATTATGTTGATGGCATCCATTTGGATTATGTGCGCTATTGCGACGTGGTGCTGCCCGTAAACCTTTGGGACAAATATAAAATTGACCAGACAAAGGAATTACCCGAATACGATTATTGCTATTGCGATGTTTGCCGTGACAAGTTTAAAGAACAATACGGCAAAGTACTGGCCGATATTCAATACCCCGAGGCAAGCCTTTCATGGCGGTTGTTCAGGTACAATAACATTAGCCGGGTAGTAAATAGTTTATCAGGCATCGCCCATCAGCATAAAAAAACGATAACCGCTGCAGTTTTCCCAACGCCGGAAGTTGCCCGCCGGAATGTAAGGCAGGACTGGACCAACTGGAAGCTGGACGGCGTTTGTCCGATGATTTATCATGGTTTTTACAAAGAGGAAGTAAACTGGATAGGCGATGCTGTTGCCGAAGGCGTACATTTCCTCGCCGGATCATTCCCGCTGTATGCGGGACTCTACCTATCCGATTTTAAATCCGACGATGAATTGCGCCAGGGTATACAACATGCTTTGAAAAACGGCGCAGCCGGTGTATCGATGTTTGGTAACGCAACCGATAAGGTATTGGCAATTTTGAAGGAAGAGATGGCGAATGTGTCTGTCTGATTCCCTTGTAGAGACGCGATACTCGCGTCTCCAAACAGCCAGGTAAACAACATAAATGCAAAACCATGCTATTGATATGCATGATGGGAGACGCAAGTATTGCGTCTCTACAATAAAAAAATTATGAACTACAGAGATTTTAAAGGCACTCCCATAGCCGAAATAGGCCTGGGCACCTGGCAATTAGGCAGCGCCGATTGGGGCAATGTTAACCAAGACGATGCCTTTAACATATTAAAGGCGTACACTGATGCAGGCGGCAATTTTTTAGATACCGCGGATGTTTATGGCATGGGTGTAAGCGAAACTGTTATTGGAAAGTTCCTGAAAACAACCTCCGCCGAGATTCATGTAGCTACAAAACTGGGTCGCCGTGGCGACGGTGGTAATGGATGGCCGCAGAATTTTACTTACGATGCCATGAAGCGTCAGGCCGAAGATTCGCTAAAACACCTGGGTATCTCACAATTGTTTTTGGAGCAACTGCATTGCATCCCCACCGACGAAATGCGCTCTGGAAAAGTATTTGATAATCTGCGTAAGCTACAGCAGGATGGATTAATTAAACACTTTGGCGCCAGCGTTGAAACCAGTGAAGAAGCTTTGATATGCCTGGAACAGGATGGACTGGCATCATTGCAAATAATATTCAACCTTTTTAGGCAGCATGTGGCTGATGAGGTTTTCGCTAAGGCGAAAGAGAAGGGGGTAGCTATTATAGTTCGCGTGCCGCTGGCCAGTGGTCTGTTAACCGGCAAGTTTACCGAAACTACGCAATTCAGCCCGGCTGATCATCGCAACTACAACGCCAATGGCGAGGCCTTTAACACAGGTGAAACATTTTCGGGTATTGAATTTAAAGAAGGTGTAGCGCTATCTCATAAAATACAAGCCCTGCTGCCCGATGAGCGCACCGCACAATGGGCGCTGCGCTGGATATTGGATCATCCGGAGGTTACCACCGTAATCCCCGGCGCATCAAAAGTAGCGCAGGTAAATTCAAATGTGGCGGCATCGGGTTTAAGTCCTTTATCACAGCCTATCCATCAGCAATTGAGAAAATTGTATGATGAGGAGATTTATGACAAGATTAGAGGCGTTTTTTAGATAACGTATAAGTATAAAAAAGGTGTTTTGTCTTTCTGAGCGCAGCGAAGAATATTTTCCGCTATGCAATAGCCCACATGCATATTTCGTTAAGTATGTCGCAGAAGATCCTTCATTTCGTTGCGGGATGATAAATCGAATTTATCTTGATTCTTGACTCTTACTTATCTTGTCTCTATATTTTAATCATTCCCTCCAAAAAATAACGCCTTTAATTCAGTAGCATCATCCGGCTTCATTTTACCACCTAATATCAACCGTAACTGCCGGCGGCGCAAGGCGCCTTCGTACAATACCATATCCTCAATGGTTTCGGGTATCAGTTCCGGCACGGGTATGGTGCTGCCGTTTTGGTCAACCGCCACAAAGGTATAATAGGCCTCATTGCTTTTAAGCCGCGCGCCAGACGGTATATTTTCGGCCCAAACATCCAGCCGCACTTCAACCGACGTGGTAAAGGCCCGGGATACTTTGGCTTCTATCGTAATAACATCACCCAACTTGATAGGATGTTTAAAAGAAACATTATCAACCGAAGCAGTTACTACTATGCGGTTACAATGCTTTTGCGCTGATATTGCCGCGGCAATATCCATCCAGTGCAATAAACGCCCGCCCATTAAATTATTCAGTGTGTTGGTATCATTGGGCAATACCAACTCATTCATAATGGTATGCGATTCTTTGGGCGATTTTCCTTTCATGCAGTATGTTTTGCGCAAAGATAGCGTAAAGTCCGGAAAGTCAGTAAAGTCCGGAAAGTAGGGAAAGAAAGAAGCACCGATGGACACGTAAGGAATTTTACGCGACGGAAGATCAATCACCCTCAAATTTTAGGAACTAAAACAACACTGTAATTTGCTACTTTAGCCGCTCAATTTATAACAGCTGTTTTTATGAAATATCCATTTATGCGGAGCGGATTAATTGGTGTATTCGCTTTATTTTTTGTGTTGCCCAATAACCTCATCGCGCAAAGCAAACCACAGTATGATAACCTGCTCGACGCCCTGCGCTCCGGCGGCACGCTACGCGGAAACTCCGGGCCGCAAAGTGTAAACTGGACTAATGGCGGCAATAAATACTCCTACATTAATAACGACGAAATCCGGCAAATGGAACCGGCTACACTTACTGACCTATTGATATTTAACAGTAAAGGCTTTACTTTTCCCGGAACCGAAAAGCCCTTTGATTACGAATCGTTTCAATGGAGCCGCGATTCAAAACACTTGGTTTTTAAATCGAATTTCAGGCCCATTTACCGTAACTCGGGCATAGCAGATTATTTTATCTACGATTTGGAGGGTAAACAACTAAAACAAGCTGCCAAAGACGCCCGCACGGCCGAATTATCGCCCGACGGCTCAAAAGTAGGCATGGAGCGTAACGGTAATATGTTTGTTTATGATTTCGCTACCGGAAAAGAACAACAATTAACCGACGATAAAACCAGCGACCTGGGCATATTTAACGGCCATTACGATTGGGTTTACGAAGAGGAGTTTGGGCAAGCGCAGGCCTGGAACTGGTCGCCCGATAATAAATATATTGCTTATTGGCAGTTTGATGAACACACCGTACCCGATTTCCAAATGACCAATTACAAAGGCCTCCACGCCGATGAGGTGCATATCCCTATTCCACAAGTGGGCGATGCTAATCCATCGGTAAAAATTGGAGTGATTGATATCACATCAGGAAAGAAAGTTTGGCTTACGCCCGATGAAACCGGCGATTTTTATATCCCCCGCATCTATTGGACCAGCAACCCCGATGTATTGGCCATGATGACACTTAACCGCGCTCAAAATCACATGAAGCTGTACTTTTTTAATGTGAAAACAGGTGAGCACCACGTAGTTTTAGAGGAGCAAAACACCACCTGGATAGCCATATTTAATTTTTATACCAATGTAAACGATATGGTTTACTTTCCCGAAAAATCAAAAGAGTTTTTCTGGGTGTCGGACCGTTCGGGCTACTATCACATCTATCGTTATAGTTATGATGGTAAGTTGATTAACCAGGTAACCAAAGGCGATTGGGATATGATAAAAGTAACCGGAATTGATTCGGAAGCTAAGCGGATATTTTACCTGTCGGCCGAAGACGGTGGGCTTGAGCAGCAATTTTACTCCATAAAGTTTGATGGCAGCGGTAAAACAAAACAGTCAACCGTGGCGGGTTTTCATGATATCAACATGTCGCCCAATACCAAATATTATCTCGATTCGTATAGCAATGTGACCACACCGCTGCATGTTACGTTGTGTAACGATAAAGGCAAAACCTTAAAAACGTTGGAAGATAACCAGCCGGTAAGCGATTTTGTGAAAAACCATGCTTATTCGGCGCCCGAGTTTTTTAAATTTAAAACTACCGATGGTGTTAGTTTGGATGGTTATCTGATTAAACCCTTTAATTTTGATCCCAATAAAAAATACCCGGTAGTGATGACGGTTTATGGTGGTCCTGAATCGCACGATGTGTTTAACAATTTCTCGGCCGATATGTGGCAGCAATGGCTGGCCCAAAACGGTTATATCGTAGCCAATGTAAATAATCGCGGCATAGCCAATTACGGCAGCGCCTTTATGAAAGTGGTGTACAAACAGCTGGGCAAATACGAAAGCCAGGATTTTGTAGAAACCGCCAATTACTTAGCCACCCTGCCCTTTGTTGACGCCAATAAAATGGCCATTATGGGCACCAGCTACGGCGGCTACAGCACCACCTACACCTTGCTAACCCATCCGGGCGTGTTTAAAGTGGGCATAGCCAACTCGCCCGTTACCGACTGGCGTTTGTATGACGACGTATACACCGAGCGTTACATGGCCCCGCTAAGCGATAATGAGCAAGGTTATTTAAAAAGCTCGGATATGCCTTATGCCAAAAACTTAAAAGATCACCTGTTGCTTATCCACTCCATGAGTGATGATAATGTGCACCCTGCCAATACCATGCAATTGCTTACAGCTTTAACCGATGCAGGCAAAGACGTTGATTTACGCATTTACCCGCCCGGAGCACACGGAGCGGCTTATAACTGGCAAAGTTATTTGCTGATAGAGGGCGTAAGCTTTCAGTATCTGGAGCGCTATTTAAAGGGGAATAATGATTTGCCGAATTTGAATGGGCAGTAGTGGGATTTCGGATTGTCTGAACCATGATTTTTCACACATTATTGTTTTTTAAACGGCGTTCAAGAGGGCTGCGCCGTTTGTAGGATTTGATGATTGAAGGATTTTGAGAAATTAACCGCCATATATCCTTAAATCTTTTAATCCTACGAATCATGGTTCAGACAATTAAAGTTGTCCGTCCGCTTTTTGATACTACACTCCACCGAACAGCGCGGACGGATGTTTGGTTTTAGACTGCCAATTGTTAATTTGGGAAATCAATAAATCCGAAACCGAACACCCAAAATGAAAAACGACGACATCCTTTGGAAAGCCATACTGGAAGACTTTTTTGATGATTTCCTGCGCTTTTTTGTGCCTAACGCCGATGAATTGTTTGATTTTGGTGCCGGTTTCGAGTTTTTAGATAAAGAACTGGAGCAGCTATTTGAACCAAATGATGGAGATTTTGCACCTCGTTTTGTAGATAAGCTGATAAAAGTAACCACGCTACAGGGCGAAAAGCAATGCATATTTATCCACATAGAAGTACAGGGCTATACCGATACTGACTTTGCACTGCGTATGTTTCAGTATTACACCCGGATTTGGGATAAGTATAGCAGGCCCATTACAGCTTTTGCCATATTTGTCGACAAAAACAAAAGTTTTCATCCCACTGAATACAAAACAACATACCTGGGTACCGAAGTTTATTATAAGTTTAATACTTATAAAATTGTTGAACAGGATGATGCAATATTGGAAGCCAGCAGTAATCCGTTTGCAGCCGTAGTGCTTACAGCTAAATTGGCTATATTGCTAAATAAAGGAGGCGACCAACGTTTGTTTGATAATGGCATTGATTTGGCAAAGCGTTTATTGACAAAAAAAATGCCAAAAGAGAAAATTCGCGATTTGATGCGCTTTTTGGTGCATTATGTGCACTTTGAAAAACAAGAAGAATTTAATAAATTTGTTAAGGAAATAGAAATTTTAACCGAAAGGAGGACAACTATGGGTATTGAAGAGTTTTTATTTGAAAGAGCAAAAAAAACAGGGCGGAAAGAAGGACGTGAACAGGAAAAGACTGCCTTAACCCGGAGCCTTTTATCGTCAACCGATTTTAGCATATCCAGAATTGCTGATTTAGTTGGTGTTAGCGAAGATTTTGTGTTGAAAGTTAAAAAAGAGTTAGGGCTATAAAATAATACCGTATGGGTATCAACGGATTTTTAACCGAAGGTTGCGCAAAACTGGCTTCAATGATCCAAGGTTAACCCAGGCCGAAAATAAGTTGTTCGAGAAGGTAAGAGATACATGTTGCTTCCTATTTATAACTGACTTGAGTACTGCGGAGATAGCCGACAGGGCTGAAGTGGAGGCAGATTTTGTTTTGGCGATAAAAAAGGAACTTGTTAGACAACAATTTTTGTCAACCCAATAGCAACATTTGTCTGATTTCTGAATATTAATCCTAAAATCAAGCGAATCAAGGTTCAAAATAATTTGTCCGTCCGCTTTTGAGTTGTTGCACCTGTGGGCAAATGCGGACAAATAGCTGAATGATTACAATCCAAAATCTGACAATCCCCAAAATCACCTCAAACAATTTTATCACCCTCCCCTTATTTTTCTACAAAATCCGATCCCGATAGCTATCGGGACGAACCTCCCAAATCCCAAATCAAAACATTTTATCAACCCTTCCTCATTTTTTCAACATAATCCAAAATCGAACATCCAAAATCCTAAATTGAGTTAACTTTGATGTTCACAAAGGAAACGAATAGACGATGCCGGATTTCTCTCATTTACACGTACATACTCAATTTTCATTGCTCGATGGGGCTGCTGATATCAGCAAGCTGTACAAAAAAGCGAAGGCCGATGGCATGAAAGCCCTGGCTATTACCGACCATGGTAATATGTTTGGCGTGTTTAAGTTTGTGGCCGAAGCCGGTAAACATGGCGTTAAACCCATTGTTGGCTGCGAGTTTTACGTGGTGGAGGACCGTCATAAAAAGCAATTTACCAAGGAGAAAAAAGATAAGCGCTATCACCAGCTGATGCTGGCTAAAAATCCTGAAGGGTATAAAAACCTCATTAAGCTATGCTCGTTAGGCTACATAGAAGGTCTGTACAGCAAATGGCCCCGTATTGATAAGGAACTGATTTTAAAATATCATAAGGGCATTATTGCCACTACCTGCTGCCTTGGTGCATCGGTACCTCAGGCCATTTTAAACGGCACTGAGGAAGAGGCCGAAACCGAATTTAAATGGTGGCTGGATTTATTTGGTGAAGACTATTACATAGAACTGCAACGGCATGATTTGCACGAGCAGCATACAGTAAATGCCGTTTTACTCAAATTCGCTAAAAAGTATAACGTAAAAGTTATCTGCTCTAACGATTCGCATTATGTCGATCAGCAGGATAGTAACGCACACGATATTTTGCTGTGTGTAAACACCGGCGATATGCAAAGCACCCCCATCGCTACCGACGAAGAAGGTGGCAAGGGCTATCGTTTCGGCTTCCCTAACGACCAGTTTTACTTTAAAACACAGGATGAAATGGGCAAGCTGTTTAATGACCTGCCCGAGGCTTTAGATAACACCAACGAGATTGTAGATAAAGTAGAGGTACTGAAACTTAAGCGCGACATACTGCTGCCTAACTACGTTATCCCACCCGAATTTCACGTTCATAAAACACCCGATGCGGATACCCTTAACCAGTGGGAATATTTGAAGCACCTTACCTTTTTAGGGGCTAAGGAACGTTATATCGACATCAGCCCCGAAACGGAGGAACGTATCAACTTTGAGTTGTTTACTATCCGTACGATGGGCTTTGCGGGCTACTTTTTAATTGTGGCCGATTTCATTAAGGCAGGTCGCGATATGGGGGTATTTATTGGTCCCGGTCGTGGTTCGGCAGCAGGTTCGGTGGTAGCCTATTGTACGGGGATCACCAATATCGACCCGATGAAGTACAATTTGCTGTTCGAAAGGTTTCTGAACCCGGATCGTAAATCCATGCCCGATATTGATACGGATTTTGACGATGCAGGCAGGCAAAAGGTGATTGACTATGTGGTTGACAAATACGGCAAAAACCAGGTAGCGCAAATCATCACCTACGGCTCCATGGCTGCCCGTACCAGTATTCAGGATGTTGGCCGGGTGCTGGATATGCCTTTATCTGATGTAATTGCTATAAAGAAATTAGTGCCCGATACCCTGGGCATTACCCTGCGCGAAGCCATTGAGCAGGTACCCGAGCTAAAGGAGATTTTAGCCGGTAACGATATTAAGGCCCAGGTACTGCGGGAAGCCGAAAAGCTGGAAGGCTCGGTACGTAATACCGGTGTACACGCTGCGGGTATTATCATTGCCCCGTACGACTTAACCGAGATTGTGCCCGTTGCCGTAGCCAAGGATAGCGACCTGCTGGTAACCCAATACGATGGCCGTGTAATTGAGGACGCAGGCGTTATCAAGATGGACTTTTTGGGGCTTAAAACGCTCACCATCATTAAAGATGCGCTACGCTTAATCAAGCAAAACCATGGCGTAAGTATTGATATTGACTACATCCCGCTGGACGATAAGGAAACGTTTGAGCTTTACCAGCGTGGCGATACCAATGGTACGTTCCAGTTTGAAAGTGACGGGATGCAAATGTACCTGCGCGATTTGAAGCCAGATAAATTTGAGGATTTAATTGCCATGAACGCCCTTTACCGTCCCGGCCCAATTGAGTATATCCCCAACTTTATTAGCCGTAAGCATGGCCGCGAACCGATAACCTTCGATTTGGATGACATGGAAGAATACCTGGGCGAAACCTATGGTATTACTGTATACCAGGAACAGGTGATGCTTTTATCGCAAAAACTGGCTGGCTTTAGTAAAGGCGATGCCGACGTTTTGCGTAAGGCGATGGGTAAAAAACAGATTGAGGTTTTGAATAAAATGGAGGCGCAGTTTATGGATGGGGCCGCTGCAAAGGGCCACCCTAAAGATAAGCTCACCAAAATATGGAACGACTGGAAGGCTTTTGCCCAGTACGCCTTTAACAAATCGCACTCTACCTGTTATGCTTTTGTGGCCTATCAAACGGCTTACCTAAAGGCACATTACCCGCCCGAGTACATGGCGGCGGTATTAAATAACCAAAACAACATGGAAAAGATTACCTTTTTTATGGAAGAATGCCGCCGTATGGGGGTAGAGGTTTTGGGGCCCGATATTAACGAAAGTGATATGAGCTTTGCCGTAAACAAACGCGGCCAGGTACGTTTTGGGCTTACCGGGGTAAAAGGCGTTGGCGATAAGGCGGTGGAAAGTATTATTGAAGAACGTAACGAACGCGGGCCATACCTTTCGGTTTATGATTTTGCCAGGCGAAGCAATACCAGGAGCGTAAACCGGAAATCGTACGAAAACCTTGTTTATGGTGGTGCTTTTGATGAGTATGGCTATCACCGAGCCCAGTTTTTTGCCAAAACAGAAAATGGCGTATTAACAGGTGTGGAGCGCTTAACCAAATATGCCAACGATTACCAGAATATCCAAAGCAGTTCGCAATCATCATTGTTTGGCGGCTCAGTAGCGTCTTATATTCCGGAGCCTGCTATGCCCGAGACAGAACCCTGGGGATTGATTGAGAAGCTGAAATACGAAAAGGAAGTCATCGGCATCTACCTAACAGGCCACCCACTGGATAATTATAAGGTAGAGTTGGAGCGCTTTTGCAATACCAATATCAGCGAGCTGAAGATTATGCAAAAAGCACGATCGGGCGAGGGAGGCGATGAAATTATGTCGGCCTTTAATAAGTTAAAATCAAGGGGCGAGATAGCTATCGGCGGGCTGGTATCAAGTGTGCAGCACCGGATGACTAAAAATGGCAAACCCTTTGGCTCATTTATTTTGGAGGATTATAACGAGTCGTACGACTTTGTGTTGTTTGGCGATGACTATGTAAAGTTCCGTAACCTGTTGGTAGCCGGTTTCTTTTTGCATCTGAAAGGTAACATCGAAGAAAAATTCAGACAAAAAGATAACTGGGATTTGAAGATATTAAGCATGAGCCTGCTATCAGAAATGCGCGACAGGTTAACCAAATCGTTAACCGTAGTGTTGGATCTGCATAGTTTAAACACTCAGTTATTGAATAGCATGCAGGCCGCCATTGATACCAATAACCAAAAATACCCGGTAAAAAACTGTACCCTAAAGTTTTTGGTAAAAGACAGGGAAGAGGGCTTTTTGGTTGAGCTGCCATCAAAGAAGTTTAAAGTAAACCCGAGTGACGATTTAATGGCCGAGATATTTAGCTTAACTAATGTGCAGCCGGTGTTGAATTAGGGGGGCAATTGAATGTATTGGCCGCCATGGTAGGGGCTACCCTTGTGGTCGCCCTATATAAGCGCCGCTCAAACAAATATTGGCATCAGACTACATTACCCTCAATGGGTTGCCCACCGTTAGGGCGACCACAAGGGATCGCCCCTACAGTTTTCAATATTTTTGTTCATCCGCTCGGGATACCTTAGTCACGGAATTCAACGGACCTTTTAGACGTACAAATTATTAGGCTATTTTAAATTTATAAGCTAAATTTGTTTATCAACCTTCTTACCGTGAATATCGAAACCAAAAGAAATAAACTCTATGACTATATCCGCTTTGCGGACGATAAAAAAGTGAAGGAAATTTATACCTTAGTTAAAGATGATATTGGTGAAGAAATTGACCCTTGGCAAGAGGAGAGCTTTGTAAAAGAACTGGATCGCCGCTTAAAAGACATTGAAAGTGGAAAGACAAAGGGGGTTTCATGGGAGGAAGTAAAACTTAAAGCTCGTGGCAAATCAAATATTCAGAAATAACGACAGGCAAAGTTCGCAATACACCTCAGTAACATTTTCTCGCTCGCGCTGGCAATAACAAAGTTTCTTTTGATTTGCAGTACTTGTTTTTTATCGCGAATTATTCAACTTCCGGTTCGCTATCAAACTCCGGTTCAATTAATTCGTTAGGCAACTCAGTAACCTGCTTGTAGGGTACAAAAAGAAGTATTAATGCAATAAGCTGTATCACGTCCTGTAGTACAAAGTACCAACGATAAGGTAAATTGTGCTTAAATAGCATGAGCGTGGCAGAAATGTGCAAGGGTAAAACTATAAGAATTAGTACGAGTAACACCCATCTAATCCACGCATTGCCTTTTTGGATCAAGTGTGCTGCCCCAATTAATAGGAAGACGGTAATAAGAGTACCAATCATAAAAACAGATGAATTACGACCAGTAAATAAAAAATAGTAGATAAGGCTTAATAATGCCGAAAGCCTGATAAGGTAAGAAGCTTTAATAGCGTTGGGGTGAATCAATTTTTCCATCCGATGTGATAAAGAGCCGGCAAAATACTAAAAAATTCCCTTGTTACCCTATTTTGCAAACGGATCACTCCCCTTAATCCCCTCTTTGCCAAACTTCTTTAGGCAATCCTTAATGTACACCTGTATATCATACTCGCTGGCTTGTTGGGCATATTCAAAGCTTGGCCGGTATTGGGTTATAAATGCCGATAGGGTATCGCCCTTTAAATTGGTAATGCGTTCAACTATACCGCGGTTAAATTTATGGTCAACGTAATCGGCGTGTTCGTCGCGCAGCAGTATTTTATTGAATTTGTATTCGTTGGTGCTTTTTTTGGTGAGGGCCTGTATCAGAAGCAGCAGGTTAATGGAAACCAACTGACCGGGCTGGTAGCTGGTAGGGATAAACGCATCAACTACCCTGGGACCTTTATAATTAAACTGTTTGGCATATTCCTGCCGGTTAGCAATAGAATCCTGCTTAAAGCTGCGGCTGCTGCGTATGGTAACGGAGTTAAGCGAAATGGATGCCGGTTGCAGTAGAATGTGCAGCATGCTGATTGCCTTATTTATACGCACAGTATAAGGTTTGTAAGCAAAATGTATAATCCTGATACTATCGGCAAAAGCCGGAGCAACAATTGAAAATTCGCCTAAGGTATTGGTAAACGCTGTTGCTGTACCTACACTTACCAGCGCACCGTTTACCGGCTGCCCGGTGGCTTTGTTGACCACTATACCCGTTATAGTTTGGCCATAGGTACCTATTACCGCAACAGATAGCATCAAAAACAGCAGGTATTTCATAGCAGTAATAAGATTATTTGTACAAAAATAACGATTGGTTGCCGAGTACGTTATTGTTTAACAGTATTTAACAGGGGGATTGACGTTGTCCGTCCGATTTTAAGTTAGGGTAGCTCTGTGAAAATGCGGACGAATAGTGAGCCTTGTCCGGTTTGTTCATTTGTACCCCTTACTCAAAAGCGGACGGACATTTTTGTATTTGATGCTGAGGTAAACTGTATCGTGCTTTATCGTTGTATTGTGCGATAAAGTGATACGGGGCGATACAGCGATAGCCCACCACGTCTTTGCGAGGAACGGAGCAATCTTTGAACTATGCCTAACGAATATGCAGGTTTGCAATATACATGGCGTACACCTATCGCGCAGAGATTGCTTCGTACCTCGCAATGACGCTTTGAGAGGATGGCGCATACCTATCGCGCATCTCAACCACTTCTTTGCGAGGTACGAAGCAATCTCTGAACTTTGCCTAACGAATATGCAGGTTTGCAATATACATGGCGTACACCTATCGCGCAGAGGTTGCTTCGTACCTCGCAATGACGCTTTGAGAGGATGGCGCATACCTATCGCGCAGAGATGGCTTCGTCCCTCGCCATGACGTGAGTGGATGCCTACAAAAAACATTATTCCTCAACTTACAGCAACCAACTATTCACCTGCGAAAAAAATAAATTATGGCAATGATATATTAGGAGGGACAAGCCATTTTGGTATCTTCGGTAAACCTTATTTAAATGGATAAGCAAGATAGCGTTATAGATAACAGTTTCTCGTTTCACATAAGTATTACCTGGTGGGAAATACTGCTGGTAATAATTGTAATAGTAATGATGATTCTCTTTTTTAGAAAAAAACGTAAAATTGTTTAATTGCAACCGCAATGTTATCGCTTAAATTATATCACCAAATGATATAAAATACCCCTCCCTTACCCGCTTACCTGTTAAAGTAAAGGACTGCTGTTGATGTTTGCGAAGGAAAATGAGTTAAAGAATTGAAGATGGGCTATGCTAACAAAATTAGCAAATTAAATACTCATTTGCAAATAAAGTTGATATTATTTTGCGCTATGCAGCCTTTGTCTTGTCCGTCCGGTTTTGAGTACCGGTATACCGGAAACAAAGCGGACAAGGCACCGAGGTTTCCGAATCCGGTGTTACGCTATATCGCCTGTATCGTTGTATCGCGCAATACAGTGATACAGCACTATACACCCCACAAAACATCGTCCGGCATGGCCACAACTACCCGGCTTAAATACCGGACGGACGGAAATTTTATTCATTAACCACAAAATCTTTAAAACCTCTCTTCATCTTATTACTTAATTTCCCGATTTTTTGGTCGTTTCCCAAGGCCAATCAGCACAAATCCAAAATCCTAATTTCTTCTAAAAATCGCCGTAATCACTCCTCAAATCACTGTAATCCACCAAAAATAAATCCGAAATCAAAATTCCGACATCCGAAATCAAAATATATCTTTGCGCTATTATGAGTAATTCAACCGACGAACTATTTAAGAATGTTATATCGCATGCCAAGGAATATGGCTTTGTTTTTCAATCAAGCGAAATTTATGATGGATTAAGCGCCGTTTACGATTATGGACAAAATGGTGTAGAACTTAAGAACAACATCAAAACCTATTGGTGGAAATCCATGGTGCAAATGCATGATAATATTGTTGGTATCGATTCGGCCATATTTATGCACCCCACCATCTGGAAAGCAAGCGGTCACGTTGATGGCTTTAGCGACCCGATGATTGATAACAAGGTATCAAAAAAACGTTACCGTGCCGACCAACTATTGGAAGACAAGATTGCTGCTTATGATACCGAAGGTAAAACCGACAAGGCCGAGCTGCTGCAAACCGAAATGGACACAGCCCTGAAAAATGAGGATCTGCCCCGCTTACGCGAGTTAATTATAGCACACGAAATTGCCGACCCAAACAGTAAAGATAAACCCGACTGGACAGAAGTACGCCAGTTTAACCTGATGTTTAGCACCCAGGTTGGCGCCATTGCGGGTGAGTCTGAAACGATTTACCTGCGTCCCGAAACGGCACAGGGTATATTCGTAAACTATTTAAACGTGCAAAAATCGGGCAGAATGAAAATTCCTTTCGGGATAGCCCAAATAGGCAAGGCATTCCGTAACGAGGTAGTGGCAAGGCAGTTCATTATCCGCATGCGCGAGTTTGAGCAAATGGAAATGCAATACTTTGTACGCCCTGGCACACAAAAGGACTGGTTTAACAAATGGAAAGAAACCCGCCTGAAATGGCACCTGGCCTTAGGCACCCCCGAAGAAAAATACCGTTACCACGAGCATGTTAAGTTGGCCCATTATGCCGATGCTGCTTTTGATATTGAGTTTGATTTCCCGTTTGGCTTTAAAGAGGTTGAAGGCATCCATAGCCGTACCGATTTCGATTTAAGTCAGCATGAGCAATTCAGCAGGAAAAAGATGCAATATTTTGATCCGGAGGTTGACCCGGAAACCGGCAAGCCTTTTGGTAACTACATCCCGTACGTAATTGAAACTTCGATAGGGTTGGACCGTATGTTTTTATTAACGATGATCAACGCCTTTGAAGAAGAGGACTTGAGTACCGAAGAAAGGCAGGACAGCCGCACGGTATTAAGGCTGCACCCATGCCTGGCCCCGGTTAAGGCAGCTATTTTCCCGCTTACCAAAAAAGACGGACTGCCCGAAAAGGCTACCGAAATAATGGATAAACTGAAGGTTAATTTCAACCTGCAATACGAAGAAAAAGATGCCATCGGCAAACGCTATCGCCGCCAGGACGCTATCGGTACACCGTTTTGCATCACGGTTGATCATCAGAGTTTAGAAGATAACACGGTAACCATCCGCCACCGCGATACCATGGCGCAGGAGCGTGTAAATGCCGATGATTTGGAAAAGATTATTGGCGATTTGGTAAGCTGGAAGAATTTGTTGGGGTAATACCCATTTTGTCATTGCGAGGAGGAACGACGAAGCAACCTCTGAACTATGCCTCGCAAACATGGCTGGCGTTAACGTTAGTACTGGGTTTTAAATTTTAATACGTGAAAAGGAGTTTGGTATTTCTATATCAAACTCCTTTTTTTTTAATTTGCGATATGGGTTTTCAGTACGGCGGATGCGTTTACATAATGACCAACAAAATGCATACTGTTTTATACACGGGGGTAACCTCCGATATAACAGGCAGGGTTTGGCAGCATAAAAATGATTTTTATCCGGATAGTTTTACTTCGAAATATAAATGCTATAAGCTGGTTTATTACTGTTTTTATCCGCGCATCGAAGAGGCAATCGGTGCTGAAAAAACAATTAAGGGTGGCAGCAGGAAAGACAAGCTCCAATTAATTAACACGATGAATCCGATGTGGATTGATTTGTATGATAAACTGATGGAAGAGTAATTGGCAGTAGCGCAGTATATTCCCCATGCAAAGTTCATAGATCGCTTCGTTAGCACAGTTCAGAGGTTGCTTCGCTCGTTCCTCGCTCGCAATGACGTAGTGGGTAGGCCCTCCGTCTATAAATTCCCCCTCCCCGCAGATAATGCAGAAATAATCCAATTTTCATTCCTAACATTGCTTAACCAATTAACTGTTTAAAATGAAAAAGATTACACTTGCACTAACCCTGCTATCGGCCATAGCGCTTACGTCAGCTAACGCGCAAAAAATCGCCAGAACATTCCATATCAAAAGCGGCGGCGGATATGATTATATCACGGTCGATTCTGCCTCCAATCGTTTATACGTATCGCACGGCATGCAGGTAAATGTGGTGGATAAAATCACCGGCGATTCCATCGGCGTTATCAAAACAGAAAAGGATGTGCATGGCATTGCGTTGGTACACGCGTTGGGCAAAGGTTATATCACCAATGGATCGGCTAATAGCGTAGCCGTGTTCGATCTTAAAACACTTCAAATATTGGCCCATGTACCAACCGGCCCATTTGCCGATGGTATTTTGTATGATGATTTTTCGAAAAAGATCATCAGTTGTAACGGTCGCGGTAAAAACATGACGGTGATTGACCCGGCTACCGATAAAGCCGTTACCACTATCCAGCTAACCGGCTGGCCCGAAACCGCTACCAGCGATGGCAAAGGCAAAATTTACGTAAACAACGCCGAGAAAAGCGAGATTGATGTAATAGATGCCACTACCTTTAAAATAGTAAATACCTGGCCCATTGCACCTGGCAAAAGCGCATCAGGTTTGGCTATGGACAGGAAAACCATGCGCCTGTTTGCAGGTTGCGATAATAAGCTGCTGATAGTAATGGATGCCCTTACGGGGAAAGTAGTTACCAGTTTGCCCATAGGCGATGAATGCGATGCCGTAGGTTTTGATAAGAAACTAAACACCGTTTATTCATCAAACGGCGAAGGCACATTAACCATTATCAAAGAAGTTTCGGCAGATAAGTTTGTTGTTCAGCAAAACTTAAAAACAAAAGAAGGCGCCAGAACTTGCGCTGTTGACCAGGCAACGCACGCCGTTTATTTGCCTACCGGCAAATTTGCACCAAAAAAAGCCGGGGAATTTAGGGCTTCATTGATACCGGGAACTTTTGAGGTGTTGGTGGTAGGGAAATAACCGCCAGCGTCATTGCGAGGTACGAAGCAATCTCTGAACTATGCATTCACGCTTTACAAGGTGGATAGGCAAAGTTCAGAGGTTGCTTCGCTCGTTCCTCGCTCGCAATGTCGCGCGGGTGTTTGGAAATTTGCCAAATCTTTTCCTACCTTAATACCGTGGAAAACTACGACAATAACCTAAGCATTAAATCATGGGCCGAAGAAGACAGGCCGCGCGAAAAGCTAAGCAGCCAGGGCAGGCGGGCATTGACGGATGCTGAACTGATTGCCATACTCATAGGCTCCGGCAGTCGAAACGAAACGGCTGTGGAGCTGAGCAAACGCATCCTGCATCATTACGGTAACGATTTGAACAAACTGGGCAGAGCTTCCATTAACGATCTATCCAACTTTAAAGGTATCGGCGAAGCCAAAGCCATATCCATTATTGCCGCATTGGAAATTGGCCGACGAAGGAATGATTTTGAAACCAAAGCTCCCGAAATGGTTACTTGCAGTAAGGACGCCTGGCAAATTATGCGCCGCCATTTGGTGGATTTAAATCACGAAGAATTTTGGATATTGTTTACCAGCCGTGCCCAAAAGCTGGTAGGGAAGGAGCTTGCCAGCAAAGGAGGTCTATCCGAAACTGTGGTTGACCCAAAGATTGTTTTCGGATTGGCGCTGCAGCACCAGGCGAGCAATATTTTTTTAATACACAATCATCCATCGGGCAACCAAAAACCAAGTCAGCAAGATATTGTGCTTACCAAACGCTTATGCGAATGCGGCCGGATAATGGATATTAAGATACTGGATCATTTAATTATTACTGATAAGGGGTATTATAGCTTTGCGGATGAGGGAATTATTTGAATTTCGATTTTGGAATTTCGATTTCGGATTTAGTTAATTCAATGTTATGGCTCTATAACTTTTTGTATGGCTGAAAATAACCGCAGAGAGCACGGAGGAATCACAAAGCACACAGAGAATAAAAGAAACTAAGAGGGGAGTATGTTAATATGATTGAATTTTTGCAATTAAAAAACTCCGTGCTCTCCGCGATTCCTCCGTGCTCTCTGCGTTAAAAATTCAAATTTCGGTTAATGTTTTTTGTGCTTATGCGGAAACAAGTATGTAATTTTAGGGTTCTGTTTACTGAACAACAAAATTGAATAATTATGATAATCCCAGATAACCAAATACCACTCGACGATTCCGAAAATTCAGACGCCGAAGATCAGTTAAGTCAGCAGGATATTCATTCAAACGGTCTTGATGATGCCCCCGAACCAGGCGATACCGTTGATTATGCCGACACCGATAAGCTGCAACAGGCTTATGACGCTTCGGAATCGGCCTATACCCTTAATTTAGGGGATGATGGCGATGTAACCGAAGAAGACTAAGGTTTCAGGCTGAAAGCTAATATTGTTTATTGTGAACCCGTAGGAGGGCAACTACAAAGGATTGTTCCTACATATTCGGCTTATGTAGGGGCGATCCCTTGTGGTCGCCCTAACGGCGGGCAACCTATCAATGGGTTACCGGGTTGGTGGCCACCTATCGCGTACGAGGGCAACCACAAGGGATTGCCCCTACGGTTGATTTAAAATATTGTTCTGTCCGCGCTGTTTGCAAACTACCGGGCTTTAAAACCGGACGGACAGAACCAGATTACCATTTGTTTATACGGCATAGGCATCGGGAATGTATTCCCCCAACAATATAGGCCACATCCTCCTTCTTTTCTGACTTTCCGGACTTTTCCGACTTTCGGACTTCCCCAAAAATCCTATCTTTGCCGATTATCATTTTGCTATAATGAAGATATCCTATAATTGGCTTAAAGAATTTATTGACGTAGATAAAACTCCCCAGGAGCTTTCCACGATATTAACTGGCACCGGTTTGGAGGTGGAAAGCCTCGAGAAAGTGCAGCCCGTTCCCGGCGGTTTAGAGGGCCTGGTGGTTGGTTATGTAAAAGAATGCATTCAACACCCCAATGCCGATAGGTTACGGGTTACCAAGGTTGATGCCGGCACAGGCGAGGACCTGCAAATTGTTTGCGGCGCGCATAATGTGGCTGCCGGGCAAAAAGTGGTAGTGGCTACTGTAGGTACTACTGTTTACCCAACCGTTGGCGAGCCGTTTAAAATTAATAAATCAAAAATTCGCGGCGAAGTATCCGAAGGGATGATTTGCGCTGAAGATGAAATAGGCTTGGGTACCGACCACGCCGGTATTATGGAACTGGATGCCGATGCCACTATTGGTATGCTGGCTAAAGACTATTTTAAACTAACCGACGATTACCTGTACGAAATTGGCTTAACCCCCAACCGAGCCGATGCTGCATCACATTTAGGCACCGCACGTGATATTGCTGCATTTTTAAAAATAGCGGTTCAAAAACGCGATGTTTCGGCCTTCAAGGTGGATAATACCAGCCGTACCATTAAGGTAGTGGTGGAGAATGAAGCTGCTTCGCCACGATATTCGGGTGTTACCATTTCGGGTGTGGAGGTTAAGGAATCGCCTAAATGGTTAAAGGAAAGGTTAGCGGTTATAGGTATCCGTTCTATCAATAATATTGTGGATGCTACCAATTACGTACTGCACGATTTAGGTCAGCCGCTGCATGCTTTTGATGCCGATGCCATTACAGGCGATACGGTTATCGTAAAAAACTGTGCTGAAGGTACGATATTCAAGACGCTTGATGATGTGGATCGCAAATTATCTGCCGATGATTTGATGATTTGCAATGCAGATGAGCCAATGTGTATTGCAGGCGTATTTGGTGGCGCAGCATCCGGTGTAAAAGCAACCACTAAAAACATCTTTTTAGAGAGTGCCTATTTTAACGCCGTATCGGTGCGTAAAACCGCCAAGCGTCACGGATTGAAGACTGATGCATCTTTCCGCTTTGAACGCGGTACTGATCCTAATATGACGGTTGTTGCCTTGAAGCGCGCTGCCTTGTTGATTCAGGAAGTTGCCGGCGGTTTAATCTCATCCGAAATATCTGATCATTACCCTAACCCGGTAGCGCCTTTCGAAATAGAGATCAGTTATCACACCATCGACAGACTGATTGGCAAAGCCATCCCGCACAGCGATATAAAGGCTATTATCACTGCATTGGATATTGCCATAGTAGGCGAAACCGGTGAAGGCCTTTCGTTAAAAGTGCCGCCATACCGCGTGGATATTACCCGCGATGTGGATATTGTGGAGGAGATATTGCGTATTTACGGTTATAACAATATCGAGATACCAACACAGATCAGGGCATCGTTAAACAACTCCACCCGTCCCGAAAAGGATGACGTGCAAAACATGCTTTCCAATTTGCTTACCGCGAATGGGTTTAACGAAATCATGTCGAACTCCTTGACCAAATCGGCCTATTCATCAAACCTGGATACGGCGGTTAAGATATTGAACCCACTGAGCAGCGATTTGGATGTGATGCGCCAAACATTGTTGTATTCGGGCCTGGAGGCGGTGACCTACAACCAAAACCGCCGCAATGCCGATTTAAAACTGTATGAGTTTGGCAAGGTGTACGCTACCGAAGAAGATAAATATGTAGAGACGCAGCGCTTTGCTATTTTCCTTACGGGATCGGGACAAGCAGAGCAATGGAACCAAAAAGCAAGCCCGGTATCGTTTTATAACCTAAAGGCGATAGTTGACGGCATCATTGCCCGGCTGAATATTAAGGATGCCGTTATTGAAGATGCTACCTGCAAAAAACTGGCGTATGGCTTGCAATACAAACTGAATAATAAACAACTGGTTAAGTTTGGTGCGGTGGCAGCCGATGCTTTGAAAAAAACGGATGTAGACAAGGAAGTTTTTTATGCTGATTTTAATTTCGATATGATTTTAAAGCTGGCTCGTAAAAACAAAATTGTGTTCGAGGATGTTTCCAAATTCCCGGCGGTACGGCGCGATCTTTCTATGCTGATTGACCAGGCAGTTACTTTTGCCCAGCTAAAACAAATAGCGCAAAAAACGGAACGCAAACTATTGCAGGAGGTGAGTGTGTTTGATGTTTACCAGGGCGATAAGCTGCCGGCAGGAAAAAAATCGTACGCACTGAGCTTTGTGTTGCAGGATAATGAAAAGACATTGACCGACAAGGCAATTGAATCGGTTATGCAAAAAATTATTTATAACTTCGGAAAAGAGGTAGGGGCGGAGATTAGGAAGTAGTTGAATAGACTTAAATAAATCTTTATGACAACGCAAGCATTTGAGGACTTCTTGAAAAAGAAGAAAGATGAAGAACCCAAAATTGACTGGGATGACAGGAAAAATAAGTGGATAAATTCTGTTAATGATTTTTATAATAATGTTAATAAATGGCTCTATCCCTTTACTGTTCAATCTTTGCTTCAGATAAAGATGAAAGAGGTCTTGGTCAGCGAAGAATATTTAGGGACATACAAAATGAATCAATTAGATATTCTTATAGGGAATGACATTATTTCTCTTATTCCTCGTGGAGCGTTGGTTGTTGGAGGTAACGGCCGAATTGACATGAGAGGTCCTAAAGGAGAAGTATCGCTTTTTCAAAAAGATTGGGGTAGCTGGAAATTTATAAACGTGTTTACAAAAAACGACCTGTGGGATGCGAACGAGGATTCTTTTAAATCTGCAATACAAGATTTAGTAAATGGCTAAGATTTCGCTATCTGGCAACGAAAAATCGATCAGTTCTATTTTAAATTGGTACGAAGATCAAATCGAAGCATTAAGGGATTTAAAGAATAAAATTATTAATGCGATTATTTATTCGGAAGTTGATGTAAAAGTGAATGAAAAGTTTGCTGCTTTGACTTTTGATCAGATTAACGAATATTTTAGCAATAGTGAAAAAGAATTGCAACATTTGGCGTGTTTTGATTTGGTTTCTGCAACCGAAGCGTTGTTGAGGGTTGATTTTCACAATAGGATTTTTAATAAAGATAAATCGCCAATAGGCAGAGTTTTTAGAAATATTTATAAAAAAAAGGCAAATAAAGTTTCACTTGAAGAAGATATTATAGAAACATGGAAAAATATAACTGGAGATAACTCATTTAGCGATTTGTTAAGTTTACTTAGATATCGGCATTGGCTTGCTCATGGCAGATATTGGACACCTAAATTCGGGAGAGGATATTCATTTAATATTGTTTTTAATATCTCGAAAAATATTACAGATATTGTTACACATTAACCAATGGCATTAGCAGAACAATTAGATACAATTGTACAACGCACAGAGCACTTAATTGCCCTTTGCGCGGCTTTGCAGGAGGATAATGACTTATTGAAATTAAGCAACGAAGCGCTGAATGTGGCCCTTGATGCAAGCAGGAATAAGACAAAAGATTTGGAAGAGAAGCTTCGTGTATTGAAGATGGCGAAATCTTTTTCAGAAACAAATGAAAAAAGTCTTGACATAAAGCAAAAAATTAACGAATTTGTGCAAGAAATTGATAAGTGTATTGTATTGCTGAAAAAGTAGTGCAAAAAGTGATAAGCTCAAATGGGAGAAATCTCCATAAAAATAAATATTGCTGACAGAGTTTACCCCTTAAAGGTAAACATGGAAGAAGAGGAAATAATACGCAGGGCAGCTAAACTGATTAACGACCGGATAAAGGAGTATCAGGAGTTGTATGCGGTAAGGGATAAACAGGACCTGCTTTCGATGTGTGTGTTGCATTATGCAACATCATCGTTAAAAGCAGATGTTAAAGTACAGGTAGAAGATACCGAGGTAGCCGAGAAGGTATACCAGCTTGACCACATACTGGCCGAATTTTTTTCGAAGCAATAAACGTTCTTTTAAATAATGCAAGAGCAATTAAGATCTAACCGCGGTTAAATTTTAAGTATCACTATTAAAAACTTAACGCTTCAATATCAACGGATCAAAGAGGCATGCGTTAGTCGTTAACATTAACGGTAACCCATGATTCCAAATATCCAGGATGAAGTTTTTTACAATACATGACACTTAAAAATTTAGACGCGGTTTTTTTATATATACCAATTATAAACATGAGTACAACACTATTATACCTAATCATAGGTGTTTTGATAGGCGGCCTGCCCGGCTTCCTGATCGGACGCTTTCTGCTGCGAAAACTGTTTAAAGACCAGGAAGTAGCCGCCCAAAATAAAGTAAAGAAGATTTTAAAGGACGCCGAAAATAATGCCGAGATCCTGAAGAAAAATCGTTTGCTTGAAGCAAAAGAAAAGTTTTTGCAAATGAAAACCGAGCACGAACAGCAGGTAAACGAGCGTAACAACAACGTTAACCAGCGCGAAAACGGCGTAAAACAAAAAGAGCAATCCCTAAACTCGCGTTTAGAGAACATGAACCGCAAGGAAAGTGAGCTGGATAACACCCGCAAAAACCTGGAACGCCAAACCGAAATTGTTATAAAGAAACAGGAAGAGGTTGAAATACTGAAAAACTCGCATGTGCAGCAGTTGGAAACCATCGCCGGTTTATCTGCCGAGGATGCCAAAAATCAATTGGTTGATACCCTGCGCGAGGAAGCCCGCAGCAAGGCCATGATACAGATAAAGGATATTGTTGACGAAGCCAAGCTTACTGCAACCAAGGAAGCTAAAAAGATCGTTATTCAAACCATTCAGAGGACCGCTACGGAAAGCGCAATAGAGAATACGGTTTCTATCTTCAACATCGAAAACGATGAGATAAAGGGACGTATTATTGGTCGCGAGGGTAGGAATATCCGTGCGCTGGAAGCCGCTACCGGTATCGAAATTATTGTGGATGATACTCCGGAAGCTATTATCCTTTCGGGATTTGACCCGGTTAGGCGCGAAATTGCCCGTCTGGCTATGCACCGCCTGGTGACGGACGGACGTATTCACCCTGCACGTATTGAAGAGGTAGTTGCCAAAACCAAAAAGCAGATTGAAGAAGAAATTGTAGAGATAGGCGAACGTACCGTAATAGATTTGGGTATCAGTGGCCTGCACCCTGAACTGATCCGGATGGTTGGCCGTATGCGTTACCGTTCATCATACGGGCAAAACCTGTTACAGCACTCGCGCGAGGTAGCCAATTTCTGCGCCACCATGGCGGCAGAATTAGGCTTAAACGTAAAGTTGGCTAAACGCGCAGGCTTACTGCATGATATTGGTAAAGTACCTGACGATAATCCTGAATTGCCACACGCAATTTTAGGCATGCAGCTGGCCGAAAAATATAAGGAACACCCCGAAGTTTGTAACGCCATAGGCGCTCACCATGATGAGGTAGAAATGACTTCGATGTTATCGCCGATAATACAGGTTTGTGATGCCATATCAGGTGCACGCCCCGGTGCACGCCGTGAAGTGGTTGAAAGCTATATTAAACGCTTAAAAGAACTGGAAGAGTTGGCTATGTCATATCCTGGTGTCGAAAAAACATTTGCAATACAAGCAGGCCGCGAGTTGCGTGTTGTGGTAGAAAGCGAAAAGATAAGCGATGCACAATCGGAAGTACTTGCTGCTGATATCTCTAACAGGATACAAACAGAAATGACCTATCCGGGACAGATAAAGGTTACCGTAATAAGGGAAACCCGCTCGGTAGCGTTTGCTAAGTAAAAAATAAGCGTCGTCAGCTGTGTCAATCAGGCGGCGAACGAGGAGAAAACTTATACAACATTTAAGGCCCGCCTTGTTTGTGGTATAAGTTTTTCCGTTTTTTGAGATTTATTTGCATTAGAAGTTGAAAACACCAAAAGATAAAACTCCTGTAATAAATCAGGCAGACTTGCGCCCGGTAGATGCCTATTTTAGTCAATAAGCAGAAAGTCATCAAAATCCAACCAATAAGTTAATTCATTGGTTTTGCGTGGCCTTAATTGTATTTAGTTTGCTTGGGTTAAGCTGGGCCATCCCGTTTCCATATATCAAATTTTTAGGGCAGTATAACAGCTTTTTTAACTGGTCGTCGTTTTTAATAGCGTTTGCCATTTACTACTATTACAGGCTATCGCCTGTATTGTCGTATATGATGTTGTTGATATTGTTTGCTTTCACTTACGTGATAAGTTTATTAGCTGGCTGGCACACGTCGGGTGGGCCTGCGTTATGGCTGCTTAGCCTGGTTATTTTTGTTTTGGCTTGGATTGGGCAGTTCGTTGGCCATAAAATAGAAGGCAAAAAACCGTCATTTTTGGATGATTTAAAGTTTTTGCTAATCGGGCCAATATGGTTGCTGCATTTTGTATATAAAAGGCTTAATATCAAATACTAATTCCATACGGCACCCGCCGGCATCCAGATAAATTATTGTTTACCTGTTGTAGCGAAAGCATAACGGGTGTCGTAATTTATGGTATGAAGATAAAGACAGCGATACTCATCACGGCTGTTACCCTTTGGGGATGCAGCAAGGATAATAAACAGGCATTATCGACCAACCTTACTGATTGCCCGGCCAACTTTACCTGTAACTATAATTATTATGACGATGCCGATTTTACAGATTTCACCCAACCGGTGGCAGGCAAGTACAGGGTTTTTTGGTATAAAAGTATTGTTAATAACAGTTGTGGTTTAAGCAGGCAGCTGTATTTTAAAGAAGCCTTAAATAGTGGCTATTTTGAAATTGATGGAAGCCAGATAGCAGCGGGACAAGTAGTTGGCTATAACTTTAACTGCCCTTGCTGCGACTTATTTCTTTATACCCAACCTATAGGCGGTTTTATAAAGGGAACCAAGACTGATGCAAATATATGGCTGGTGAATGCTTCAATTATATTCGGTACCGCTGATAAGAAGGCTGTGGATACACTTACAATAAATCAGTATTATACCCAGGCAAAATTGCCTTGATGTTTGGTTGGCTGGAGCAGGCAAATGTAACCTAATCAACTATTTAACTTAATCCAACTAATCAACTCATCCCTACAAATTTTTCCCCAGCTTATCCAATATATCCTGCGGTACTTTTTCCAGATCGAGTACAAGGAAGCCGTCGAGGCAATCAGAAAATTTAGGGTCGATGTTAAAGCAGATAATTTTGGCGTTAAGTCCAATATATTGGCGCAGCAGAACGGGCACTTTCATGTTACGGGTTTCCACTTCGGATATCAGGGCATCCAATCCTTTAAAAGTGTCTTCACCCGCCATCAGCAAATCGGTATCGATACTCGAAAAATCGACTTTAAACTTTTTACGTGGCCTTACATATTGGGCAAGTTCGTGGTCAAAATGATTACGGTTGATGTAATCTACAATCAAAGATTTAGAAAAATTGGAAAAATTGTTGCTGATGCTAACCGGGCCCAGTAAATACCGGTAGCGGGGGTTATCAATCAGGTATTTTAAAATCCCCTTCCATAGCAAAAATAGAGGCAGCGGTTTGGTTTGATATTCTTTGCGTATCCAGCTGCGGCCAAGTTCAATGCCTTTTTTTAATATCGGTGTAAACTGCGATTTAATTTTAAACAGTTCCGAAATATAAAAACCCTTTTTGCCAATGCTGTAAAATATTTCGTCGCCCAGCCCTATACGATAGGCGCCAACAATCATTTTAGCTTCGGTATCCCATATAAAAAGATGATGGTAATAAATATCGTACTCATCCAGGTCGGTAGCCTTATTAGTACCCTCACCAATTTCCCTGAAAGTTATCTCCCTGAGCCGGCCAATTTCGCGAATAACGTTTGGGATAGACGAAGTGGGTGCAATGAACACTTCATAATTCTTTTCTGTCCATACTCTATAGCTTTCCCGTAAAGGTGCAATCTCTTTTTCGAGTACTGCCGAACTCATTTCGGGCACAATATCCGCAGGCTGTTTTTTTATTTTAAACAGGTTGCGAGGGTTAAATATTTTTTTTTCATCCTCCAAACCGGTACCTAATGCATAGGTACGTGCTCTTAAAAAGTTAAGTAAGCGGGTGTTGTCCTTATAGCCCGGTATATCTTCAATGTTGATGGGTTTACCAATACGCAGCCTGATGGTATGCCCATGTTTATTAAACAGTTCGGACGGTAATTTAGCAGTGCGCAAGGCAGGATGTATTAAGCTAAGCAAGTTAAAAAGCAAGCCATTATTACCGTGGAAATAAATAGGTACAACAGGTACTTTAGCTTTTGCTATTATTTTGCCCACAACCGGGTGCCACATCCGGTCGGTCACCTCCTTTTTATCTACTTTATAGGTAGATACCTCACCGGCCGGAAAGATGCCAATTGGTGTGCCATTTTGTAAAAGCTCCAGCGTGTTTTTTAACCCGCTGATGCTTGACGAATGCTCCACATTTTCAAACGGGTTTACTGCAATAAAGTAATCGCTAAGGTTAGGGATTTTTTTAAGCAGAAAATTAGCCATCAGTTTGGCGTCGGGCCGTACCATGCATAGCATTTTTAGCAAAACCATACCTTCAATACCACCGTAGGGGTGGTTGGCAATGGCTACAAAACTACCAGTTGCTGGGATATTTTTTAGTTCGCGTTCATCAAATTCTATTTTAATGCCGCAGCCCTCTAAAATGGCGTCAACAAACTCGGGGCCTTGTTTGGGTTGTGCCTGGGCAAACAATTTGTTTACCTCGTTAATCTTCATCAGTTCCATCAATAAAGCAGCAAGGCCGGGCATCCGTAACTTATCTAATTTGGTGGCTTTGGCAAACTCTTCGGTGGTTATTACTTTCATATCTATAAAAAAAGGCCCTTTTGGGGCATTAAATATGCTTAAAAATTATTTAATTTAACGCTGATAAACCCGTTAAATGAAAGCACGCATAAAAAATTACCTGTCGATAACTAAAAAAGAGTGGAACGGCATGGTCGTGCTTATTGTTTTGATCATATTGGTTGGGGCTACACCTTATATTTATCAAATACTGCGCAAAGATAACACAATAAATATTAAAGATTTCGACAAGGGGGTTGCCCTGTTGGGCAAAAATGGATATACAGAAGGCGATGGTGACGATAAATCTACATCCGATAAAAAAATAGTGAAGCCGGTTATGTTTCCATTCAATCCCAACGGACTTACAGCTGATCAATGGCAACAGCTTGGCCTAAGTGCCCATCAGGCTGAAGTGATAAAACATTACGAGGGAAAGGGCGGCAAGTTTTACACCAAGGAAGATGTAAAGAAAATTTACGCGCTTACAGCGGATGATTATAAGCGATTGGAACCTTATATCAATATCCCCGCAGCTGAACATGTTTCCAAAAAAGCAGCTGCAGGCGAGATTATTGAATTAAACAGCGCCGATTCGGCAAAGCTTACAGAACTTAAAGGTATTGGAGGCTCATTTGCTGTCAGAATAGTGAGATACCGCGGGCGTTTGGGCGGATTTATCAGGAAGGAACAATTAAAAGAGGTTTACGGCATCGATTCATCGAAATATGAAGCTATTAAAAATCAGGTTTCGGTAAACGCAAATAGTATTCATAAAATCAATATCAATACCATTTCGTTCGACCAATTGAGGTTGTTTCCATATTTGGGTTATAAGCAGGTAAATGCCATTATTCAATATCGTGCCCAACATGGTAATTATACTTCAATTGCCGATATGAAAAATATTGCGATACTGGATGACGGAATTTTACGTAAAATTGAACCATATTTAAATTTCAAATGATAGCGCAGCAAATCAAGTCGGCCATACGCGATATTCCGGATTTTCCTAAACCGGGGATTATATTTAAAGATATTACCCCGATACTAAAAGACCCCGCATTATGCGGACAAATTGTTGATGCCTTTGCCGAACAGCTAAAAGGAATTAAGATAGATGCTGTAGCCGGTATTGAAAGCCGTGGATTTTTATTTGGCCTTACGCTCGCCAACCGCTTGGGTGTGCCATTTGTACCTGTACGTAAAGCGGGCAAACTACCTTTTACCATCAAACAAAAAGCGTATAAACTGGAATACGGCACCGCTGTAATCGAATTGCATACCGATGCGTTTGAGCCAGGGCAACACATACTGATACACGATGATTTATTAGCAACAGGTGGTACTGCCCTTGCAGCCAGCGAACTTATACAGGAAATGGGCGGCATAGTAGCCGGTTTTTCGTTTGTTGTAGGATTGGGATTTTTGAATGGATTAGAACGGATTTCTCCTGTTTGCGATAGGGTGGTGGTGCTGGCGGATTATTAAACCGTCTGAACCGTGATTGGTAGGATTTGAGGATTATATATCTGTTCAATCGTGGTAATCGTTAAATCCTGTGAACGGCGTGGCCCTCTTGAACGCCATTTAAAAACAATAATGTGTGAAAAATCATGGTTCAGATAATGGACATTAGTAACTCTGTTTCCAGTTTGCTTTCGTCATTGGTCCAATGCCCGTATATTTCAATATAAGGTAATTCTACTGTGAAGCCCTTTTGTTTTAATTCGGCTCTCATACTGTCGCCCATTTGTTTGATTAAATTATAGGGGCCTACATGTTTGTAATAGCCATATTTGGCGAGCGAAATGGTTTTTTGTTCCAACCCGCTGTTTTGTTTTGATTCATCGTTAAGTTCAACACCGGCAAATACATTGTGGTTTGGTTCATAAATCCAAATGTTTAGTCCTTTATGTTTTAAATCATTAGCCTTTACTATCTGCCACATTTTATCCATCAACTTAAAGGCGGTTCCTCCGTAATCTTTATTGACGGCTGTCCCCGAAAATCCGAAAACGTCTGCTCTGAACTCGTTGTTAATTATTTCTACCTTCATTGTAAGTGAATTTTACAGATAAATATAATTATCTTTTTTTGATAAACTTATCTACTGAAACATCAGCGTTGTAATATCAGTAAAGGCATAATTCTGATTTTGCTTATCAAAGTCAGTAACAATAGGCACCAGGTTTAAACGGGTAAATACATGCAGGTTGGAGTTTACCAGGTCCACACTTATCCGGTTGCCATCGTGAGTTTTAATGCCATCGTATATGAGTACGGCGCTTGCAGGGTCGGCGGTGGGGTCTTTTATTGATTTATAAATTTTCAGATAAACGTTTTGGGGCAATGTTATCCCATCCTGCAATTCGCTGCGCACAGTGTTTAATGCATTATTCAGTTGCTGCAAGGTTTCCTGTGGCTGGTAGTGATAGTAGTATGTATCTTCTCCGGCTGCGTTGTCATTGGTTATATAACCAAGCATAGGGCCAACTACGCCAACTACCGAAAGAAATTTGTCTGACGGGATAATAATAGGATCTACTAAAAAGATATGGACGGTTGTAGTTGCGTTATTAAAAAAACCGGCGTGTACCATATCCAGCAAAAGCGTACAACTGGTAGACGAGGCTGCAAAGTTTATCTTCTTATAGCCCTCTTTAACCAGCAAATTATATTCATCCATGATGGACGCTTGCCAATCGCGCCATGTTGATTTTTTAAAGGCATCGTAAGTTGTACCATGCCCGGCAAGCAACACCTGGTCAATATAATAATCATGTCTTCCTGCCGACCATGTCCGGAATTCGTCCCATTCAAACGTTGATGCGCTGTAACCATGGCATGCAATAATTACCGGTACTTGCGCCTGCAGAATGTTTGGGTTTGGCTGTGATACCGATATTCGGTAGGCTGCAGGGTCCGTAAGGGAGGGGTCGGATATTTTGCCACTACCCAGCATATCATCAGCGATAATCGGTGTTTTTTTGCAGCCCGCAGCTAACAACAGTATGGTAACAGCAATTAATATTTTCTTCATTTTGTATGTTGTAAAATATTCCATGATAAAGTTAGCTGATAAAAAAAGGGATATAAAGTGCCGGGAGTATTATTGTTGCCTTTGCCGCTTATAAAGTTATATCCTAAGGATGTTGCTATTTTTAATGGCAAATGGGTTTGAAAAGACAGGCCTGCGTCTGCCGAGAACAGGAATGAGCTATGTGGGAGCACATCAAACAGTTCTGGATAATCGGACATAAAGTAACCAGCATTTATCCTTGTAAATGGGCGTATGAGGTGGTTGCGCCTAAAATACCAGGCTGTTGAAACCAGGAAGTTATCCTGCTTAATAGCATTGGAATTAAATGCAGTACCCAGCCGGCTGCTCACATAAGTAAAACCAAAATATAACCTGTCGGGCTTTATGTTTTTATTGGAATAGCTTAGCGAGAGGCCATTTTCATAATAAAGTCCAATATCTTTTTGCAACCGGGGCCCTATATCCAGCACCGAACTTTGGGCATGGGCGACATAACAGGCTACGATTATAAAAATAGCCGAAAAACAAGTACGTTTTAACATCAGTTAATAATTTGGGCATAAGGTAATTTAATAATTCGGATAAATTAAAAAAAGCCTGAATAAGGATTAACTGATCCCTGAATTTTGCAAATACCGTTTTAGATAAATATTTATTTTCATGCATAATCGTGCTATAATAAGCATCCCAAATTCACTAAACCTATTATTCATACCATATACCAAAACGTTCATTTTTCTACACCATTTTATATGAAACTATTGCGTAAATTATTGCTTTACTTTGTTATAAATCAGTTATAAAAACATGGACTCCCTGCTTACCGATAGCCCAGCCGGCTATGATTTTTCTACCAGTGACAATCAAAAAATGATAGGCCAAATGGCCAAAGATTTTGCAGAAAAACATATTCGTCCGCATGTGATGGAATGGGATGAGGCGCAGCATTTCCCTATAGAGCTGTTTAAGCAACTGGGCGGGTTGGGCATGATGGGCGTATTTGTGCCCGAAGAATATGGCGGCTCGGGATTTGGCTATTTTGAATACGTTACCGTGATTGTGGAGATTGCCAAAGTATGCGGTTCTATCGGCTTATCGGTAGCCGCGCATAACTCTTTATGTACAGGGCATATCCTCGCCTTTGGCAGCGAAGAGCAAAAGCATCGCTGGCTGCCTAAACTGGCCACCTGCGAATGGCTGGGCGCCTGGGGATTAACCGAAGCCAATACAGGTTCGGATGCGTTGGGTATGAATACTACCGCTGTGCTGGATGGTGACCATTATATTGTGAACGGTTCAAAAAACTGGATAACCCACGGTAAATCGGGTGATGTGGCGGTAGTGATGGTACGCACAGGCGAGAAAAACGATTCACACGGTATATCTGCATTGGTTATAGAAAAGGGCACGCCCGGTTTTACCCACGGCAAAAAGGAAAATAAACTGGGTATGCGCGCTTCGGAAACTACCGAACTGATATTTGATAATTGCCGCGTACCAAAGGCAAACCTGTTGGGTGCCGAGGGCGAGGGTTTTAAACAGGCTATGAAAGTGCTTGATGGCGGGCGTATCTCTATTGCCGCATTATCTTTAGGGATAGCCAAAGGCGCATTTACAGCCGCCGTGGCCTACGCCAAGGAGCGCAAACAATTCGGACAGGCCATCAGCAATTTCCAGGGGATATCCTTTAAGCTGGCCGATATGGCTACCGAAATTGAAGCTGCCGAGTTGCTGATTATGCAGGCCGCCGATTTAAAGAACAGGCATTTGCCGGTAACCAAGCAATCGGCTATGGCTAAATACTTTGCATCCGAAGTGGCCGTACGTACCGCGACTGAAGCTGTACAGATATTCGGTGGTTACGGCTATACCAAGGATTTCCCGGTTGAGAAATATTACCGCGATGCTAAACTATGCACAATAGGAGAGGGGACGAGCGAGATACAGAAGATTGTGATTAGCAGGGAGGTGTTGAGGTAGGGGTGTTGGAAAAGTCGGAATATAGGTGTTATGCCCGTATAGACATGCCACCCTTTTTTTATTTTCAAATTCCCCTTTAACAATCAATAAATTATCCCTACATTTGCCGTCCCTGAAAGGAGGTATTTGGGAATTATGATCATTATCAACGTAAAAGACGGCGAATCATTGGATAAAGCATTGAAACGCTTCAAGAAAAAATTTGAAAAGACTGGTGTTTTAAGAGAACTTCGCAGCCGTCAGGCATTCGAAAAGAAATCTGTTACCCGCCGTCACGTGGTGAAACACGCCATCTACAAGCAAAATATGAACTTAGAAACCACTGTTTAATTATTTAAAAGAAATTTTAAATAATTTTCATTTTTCTAATCATTATATCAAAACTATTTGTACTTTTCCTTTTTGGGATGTACAAGTAGTTTTTATGTTTTCAGAGCGTTTCATCCGGTATATTCAATTCGAAAAAAGGTACTCGCCGCATACAGTTTCGGCCTATCAGTCGGACTTAGACCAGTTTTTTACATTCCTGAACAACCCCCAAAAAAAGGAACCTGCACCGCCGTTAACTATAACCCAGCCCGACCAAATAACCCATCATCATATCCGTAACTGGATGGTTGATTTGATGGATCACGGCGTTATTGCCCGCTCCGTTAACCGCAAAATAGCCACCCTGCGCAAATATTTTAAATTCATGTTGCAGGAAGGTGTTATTACCATTAACCCGGCCTCGAAAATCAATACTCAAAAAGTTCCTAAAAATTTACCCGTTGTGGTAGAAGACGCCAGGCTTACGCAGATGCTGGACGATGGCGATACTTTTGGCCATGACTTTAAAGGCATTCGCGATAAGCTAATCATCGAAATGCTTTTTGGCACCGGCATGCGCCTTTCGGAGCTGTTGGGCGTAAAGGATTCTGATATAAATGGGTACGAAGGAACGGTAAAAGTTTTGGGCAAACGCAATAAGGAACGCATTATCCCCATCAATAATGAACTGAAACTTTTAATAGCTGAATACCAGCAGTTAAAGCGGCAGCAGGACTTTTTTGGCAACAATTCCTTAACATTAATCGTTACAGATAAAGGAGCAAATGCTTACGCGAAGCTAATTTATTTAACTGTGCATAAATACCTCTCTACTATATCAACCCAAAATAAAAAGAGCCCGCATGTGTTGCGGCATACTTTTGCTACCAGCCTGCTTAACCGCGGCGCCGATTTAAACGCAATTAAAGAACTTTTGGGCCACGCAAACCTGAGTGCCACCCAAATTTATACACACAACTCAGTGGAAAGATTAAAGAATATTTATAAACAAGCCCATCCAAAGGCATAAACAAGGAGGAACCATGAAAATTACAGTGCAATCGATCCGTTTTAATGCAGACAGAAAACTATTGGATTTTATACAGAAGAAGGCGGATAAGCTTGATACCTTTTATGACCATATTATTAGTGGCGAAGTATATTTGAAACTGGAAAATGTGGAGGACGAAGCCAACAAGATAACGGAAATTAAGATAATGCTGCCGGGCAACCAGCTATTTGCAAAAGAGCAATGTAAAACGTTTGAAGAAGCCACTGACCTGGCATTGGAAAGCCTTAGAAAACAAATTGAAAAACATAAGCAGAAGAAAACCATAGCCGCCGAAACCGCCAAAAAGGCCGTTTTAATGGCAACCGAAGAAGAATTTTAATAACGTATTCACATATATAACAGGAAACGGCGGGTTTTAATCCGCCGTTTTTTTTGTGGGTTAACTTACAATCTTCGAGAGACCCTCCGAAGACAGGCCGGGAGGACAAAAAATTGTATAATTAGAACCAATTCATATCTTTACCCGGTCGTCGGACAGATCTTTTATTTACTTAAACCTCATCATCATGGGACTTTTAGAACCACAACACATTATTTTAATCCTTATTTTCTTACTTTCAATTGTTATCTGTCCGGTGTGGGGGTATAAAGCGGGTTCAAAACGAACAATCGGTTCGACAGGCGGGTTGCTGCTGAGCCTGTTTTTGGGTGTATTTGGAATAATTATAGTGTACTTAACTAAAAGAATTGATGAACAGCAGTTTTATAATTTAAACAATCAATTTAATAACCAATCGGGAGCAGATGAATTAAAGAAATATAAGCAGTTGTTAGATGACGGTGCAATAACCGAAGCCGAATATCGTACCCAAAAGGCGAAAATTTTTAATGGGCGGTTTTAGATTGTTTATGCGAAAGGCTGTAATAGCCGGATTTTTTGTTAATTTTGACTAACGCAACTCAACACTTACGCCGGTTTCGGCAAAAACACACACCAATTTACCAAATTCATCATCAAAGAAATCAAATTTCGACCCCGCCCGCTAAGGGAATTCGGGTATCGTACACCCCTCAAATAAATTAAATTCGCTGGTTTATAACCCCTTAAAAAATTTTTAAAATTAAATTTTGTTCAGCATTAAATTTGTGTAGATTTGCAATCCCTTTCAGAGAGGTCATAAGCACAACACTTTGAAGCGGAATAGTTCTTTAAAATAAATGAAAAGCCTTATTAATTAACCGGCTTAATTATGAAGATCAGCAATGATTGGAATACAAAAAGGTTGATAATATAAGCCTCCTTAGCTCAGCTGGTAGAGCGACTGACTTGTAATCAGTAGGTCATTGGTTCGATCCCGATAGGAGGCTCTGTTAATTTTAGCTTGATGACGGAGTGATACAATGCTCCAGTTGTAAAACAAAAGTCGGAGAGCTAAGATCAACAATTGGGGGGATACCAGAGCGGTCAAATGGGACGGACTGTAAATCCGTTGCTTCGGCTACGAAGGTTCGAATCCTTCTCCCCCCACTTTTTTGAGTTGGCAGTTTATAGTTAGCAGTTTGCTTTAGCTTTCTGGAAACGATAAACTGCTAACTTGATTACAAGGTTTTCGGAAACGCAAAATCAGCCAGGCACAAACCAGCTGAAAATTGTCAACCGCAAATTGAATAAGCGGAAGTAGCTCAGTTGGTAGAGCGATAGCCTTCCAAGCTATAGGTCGCGAGTTCGAACCTCGTCTTCCGCTCTGTTGAAGAGTTGGCAGTGGGCGGTAAGCAGTGAGCAGTAAATGCAAACTGGCAACTGATAACTGTAAACTGAACAAAAGCCGACGTAGCTCAGGGGTAGAGCACTTCCTTGGTAAGGAAGAGGTCATGGGTTCAAATCCCATTGTTGGCTCAACGTATTTAATACGTATTTTGAATAAGAAGTTTTTAAATAAAAATTAACCTACAATAATTAAATATAATCATGGCAAAAGAAAAGTTTGACCGCAGTAAGCCGCACTTAAACATCGGTACTATCGGTCACGTTGACCACGGTAAAACAACGCTTACCGCAGCTATTACAAAAGTATTAGCTGATAAAGGCTTGTCAGAAGCTCGTTCATTTGATTCAATTGACTCAGCTCCTGAAGAAAAAGAACGTGGTATTACTATCAATACAGCACACGTTGAGTATTCAACTGCTAACCGTCACTACGCTCACGTTGACTGTCCAGGTCACGCGGATTACGTGAAAAACATGGTTACAGGTGCTGCCCAAATGGACGGTGCAATTATAGTTGTTGCTGCTACAGACGGCCCTATGCCTCAAACCCGCGAACACATCCTGTTAGCGCGTCAGGTAGGTGTGCCTTCATTAGTAGTGTTCATGAATAAAGTGGACATGGTTGATGATCCGGAGTTATTGGAGTTAGTTGAAATGGAAGTTCGTGAATTATTATCATTCTATGATTTCCCTGGCGATGATATCCCTGTAATTCAAGGTTCAGCTCTTGGTGGATTAAATGGTGATCCGGCCTGGGTTGAAAAAATTATGGAATTGATGAATGCTGTTGATAGCTACATTCCAATTCCTCCACGTTTAACTGAGCTTCCATTCCTGATGCCTGTTGAAGACGTATTCTCGATCACTGGTCGTGGTACTGTAGCAACTGGTCGTATCGAGCGTGGTGTAATTAACTCAGGTGAGCAAGTTGACATCTTAGGTATGGGTGCTGAGAACTTGAAATCAACCGTTACAGGTGTTGAGATGTTCCGCAAAATCCTTGACCGTGGTGAAGCTGGTGACAACGTAGGTTTATTATTACGTGGTATTGAAAAAACTGATATCCGTCGTGGTATGGTTATTTGCAAACCAGGTTCAGTAAATCCTCACACCGATTTCAAAGCCGAAGTTTACGTATTATCAAAAGCAGAAGGTGGCCGTCACACGCCGTTCTTCAACAAATACCGTCCGCAATTCTATTTCCGTACAACAGACGTTACAGGTGAAATCACCTTAGCAGAAGGTGTTGAAATGGTTATGCCTGGTGATAACGTTACCATCACTGTAAAGCTGATCAACGCTATCGCAATGGAAAAAGGCTTACGTTTCGCTATCCGTGAAGGTGGCAGAACAGTAGGTGCCGGTCAGGTAACTGAAATATTAAAATAAGACCCCCCAACCCCCTAAAGGGGGAGCAGGAAAAGGTTAATTTTTTGCAAAGTACTTAGCTGAAAAGCTAAGTACTTTGTTAATAAAAAAAGTCCCTTTAGGAATTTAGGGTAAAATACGGGAATAGTTCAATGGTAGAATAGAGGTCTCCAAAACCTTTGATCAGGGTTCGAATCCTTGTTCCCGTGCATAATATAAATACAAAATGGCGTCAGTATCTGAATATATTAAAGAATCGTACATAGAATTGACCGAGAAGGTAACCTGGCCAACCTGGAGGGAATTATCGAGCAGCGCCGTTTTAGTACTGGTTGCGGCATTAATAATTGCCATGGTAGTTTTGGTTATGGACCAGTCTATTCATTTTGTGCTTACTAAATTTTACGATACACTAACTTAATAGTATAGCGATGAGCGATCAGTTAAAGTGGTATGTGGTACGGGCCATTAGCGGTAAAGAGAAGAAGGTAAAGCAATATATTGACGCTGAAATTAGCCGTTTAGGTATGGCGCACCTGGTTCCACAGGTTTTAATCCCAACCGAAAAATACTACCAGATGCGCGACGGAAAGAAAATTGCAAAGGAGCGCAATTTTTATCCGGGATATGTGTTAATGGAAGCAGCTTTGGATGCGGAGATTGAACACATCATCAAAAACATAAACAGCGTTATTGGCTTCTTAGGTGATAAACAGGGCAATGCCCAGCCATTGCGCCAGGCCGAAGTTAACCGTATTTTAGGTAAGGTTGACGAAATGAGTTCACAAGCTGAAACCATGAACGTGCCTTATTATATAGGCGAAGGCGTAAAAGTAATGGACGGACCGTTCAACGGCTTTAGCGGCGTGATTGAAGAAGTGAACGAAGAAAAGAAGAAACTGAAAGTTATGGTAAAGATATTCGGGCGCCGTACGCCGCTTGAATTGAATTACATGCAGGTAGAGAAAGAATAGTTTGGTGAGTTGTTGATTAAGTTGATTATGTGAATAGTTAGCTTTTCGCCAAATCCGAACGACAGAATATAAATATTAACGGGTGCTTTAATTAGTGACAATGAGGTAACAACTCGCCACTCACTTAATCAACCACTCAACTAAAATCTTAAATGTTACTTAGCTTCCACTTACTAACATTGAGTTATAATTTAAACAAGTAAAAAATGGCAAAAGAAGTCGGTGCAATGGTTAGGCTCCAGGTTAAAGGCGGCGCTGCAAATCCATCACCTCCAATTGGCCCGGCATTGGGTGCTAAAGGGGTGAATATCATGGAGTTTTGCAAGCAATTCAACGCTCGTACCCAGGACAGGGCTGGCAAAATTCTTCCTGTATTGATTACTGTTTATGTTGACAAATCATTCGAATTTATCATCAAAACCCCTCCCGTTGCTATCCAGTTATTGGAAGCTACAGGTTTAAAAGGTGGTTCGGCTGAGCCAAACCGTAAAAAAGTGGGCAGTGTAAACTGGACGCAGGTTGAAACTATAGCCAAAGAGAAAATGACTGATTTAAACGCATTTACAGTAGAATCGGCCATGAAAATGGTGGCAGGAACTGCCCGCAGCATGGGAATTACCGTATCAGGTACGGCCCCGTGGAACTAACAGAATTCGAAATGCGGAATGTTGAATGCGGAAGTTTAATTCCGAAATCGAACTTCCGAAATTCGAATTCAAAATTAATTAATTTATACAAATCAGTTTAAGACAGTGGCTAGATTAACAAAAAATCAAAAAGTGGCACTCTCCAAAATTGAGGCAAACAAATCGTATTCTTTACAGGGTGCGTCATCTTTGGTAAAGGATTTAACCAATACCAAGTTTGATTCATCAGTTGATATTGATGTACGTTTGGGTGTCGATCCGCGTAAAGCCAATCAAATGGTACGTGGTATTGCTACCTTGCCTCATGGAACCGGTAAAACTGTACGTGTGTTAGTGCTTTGTACGCCTGATAAGGAACAAGAAGCAAAAGACGCAGGTGCAGATTACGTAGGTTTGGACGATTATATTGCCAAAATTGAAGGTGGATGGACTGATGTTGATATTATCATAACTATGCCAAGCGTTATGGCGAAGGTGGGTCGTTTAGGTCGTATTTTAGGACCGCGTAACCTTATGCCAAACCCTAAATCAGGAACAGTAACTCCGGAAGTTGGAAAAGCTGTAACTGAGGTAAAAGGTGGTAAAATTGACTTCAAGGTTGATAAAACCGGTATTATCCATACCTCAATAGGAAAAGTATCTTTCCCTGCTGATAAAATTTACGAAAACGCATTAGAAGTATTGCAGGTTATTTCGAAATTAAAACCATCGGCAGCAAAAGGAACATATTTTAAGAGTATACATATCTCTTCAACCATGTCGCCTGGAATTGAAATTGACACTAAAACAGTAGCGGGGATCTAAATCATGAATAAAGAAGAAAAACACGAATTAGTGATTGCCCTTACTGAACAAATGAAAGAGTATGGTAACTTTTATATTACCGATACTTCGAATTTGACGGTTGCAAAAATCAATGACATCCGCAGGAAATGTTTCGAAAGCGACATTACCATGAAAGTAGCAAAAAATAGCTTGATTCAAAAAGCTATGGAAGCTTCTGAAGGCGACATGACACAAATGTACGATGTATTAAAAGGTTCGTCATCTATTATGTTCTCTAAATCGGCAACTGCCCCGGCAAAGCTGATTAAGCAATTACGTAAAAAAGGTGAAAAACCAATTTTAAAAGCAGCTTACATTGATTCGGCCATATTTATCGGCGACAAACAGCTGGATACTTTGATCAACTTAAAATCGAAGGAACAATTGGTTGGCGAGATCATTGGCTTATTGCAATCACCAGCGAAGAATGTTATTTCTGCACTGCAATCAGGCGGAAATATACTGGCAGGCGTTGTAAAAACATTACAAGAAAGAGGTTAACCGAACACCTTACAAGTTCGATATTAAAAACAAAAGTACAAATAAGAAAAATTTAAAATAAAATGGCGGATTTAAAAGCGTTTGCTGAACAGTTGGTAAACTTAACAGTAAAAGAAGTAAACGAATTAGCTCAGATCTTAAAAGATGAGTATGGTATTGAGCCTGCTGCTGCAGCTGTTGCTGTTGCTGCTGCTCCTGCTGGTGGCGATGATGCACCTGCTGAAGCTGCAGTACAAACTGCATTTGACGTTATCCTGAAAGAAGCAGGCGGCGCTAAATTAGCAGTTGTTAAATTAGTAAAAGACTTAACCGGCCTTGGTTTGAAAGAAGCTAAAGACTTAGTTGATGGTGCACCTAAAGAAGTAAAAACTGGTGTTACTAAAGAAGAAGCTGAATCTCTGAAAAAACAATTAGAAGAAGCCGGAGCAGTAGTTGAGGTTAAATAAGTTAACCCATACCAAATCAGCATCAGACTCCGTCCATTTTGGACGGGGTCTATTGCTGTTTATATAGTTTGGAGATTGCGGTTAGAGATTAGAGACCAGAGATTAGTGATTGGAAGAAGGTTCTTCTAATCTCCAAACTCTAACCTCCAATCTCTTAAAACCAACCTCTAATCTCTACCACAAACATCTACATCAGTTTATTAATAAACTAAAATTAAATTCCCTTGGCAAACAAAATTAATCAAAGAGTAAATTTTGCAACCAGCAGGAAAGTATTGGATTATCCCGATTTTCTTGACGTTCAGTTGCAATCTTTCCAGGAATTTTTTCAATTGGAAACTACTTCAGACAACCGCTACAAAGAAGGCTTGTTTAAAGTGTTTGCTGAAAATTTTCCTATCTCCGATTCAAGAAACATCTTCGTTTTAGAGTTTCTTGATTACTTTATTGATCCGCCGCGATATGATATACAAGAGTGTATCGAGCGCGGGTTAACTTACAGTGTGCCTTTAAAAGCCAAGCTTCGTTTATCATGTAATGATGAAGAACACGAAGATTTTGAAACAATTGTACAGGACGTGTACCTGGGAACTATCCCTTACATGACGCCTAAAGGTACATTTGTTATCAACGGCGCCGAGCGTGTAATTGTTTCGCAATTGCACCGTTCGCCTGGTGTGTTCTTCGGCCAAAGCCGTCATACAAACGGTACCAAGTTATATTCGGCCCGCGTTATCCCTTTCAAAGGATCGTGGATCGAGTTTGCTACCGACGTTAACAACGTAATGTATGCCTACATCGACCGTAAAAAGAAATTCCCTGTTACTACCTTGTTGCGTGCCATCGGGTACGACTCTGATAAGGATATATTAGAGTTATTTGAACTGGCCGACGAAATTAAAGTTAGCAAAAGCGGCCTGAAAAAATACATCGGCCGTAAACTGGCTGCAAGGGTATTAAAGAAATGGGTGGAAGACTTTGTGGACGAAGATACCGGCGAAGTTGTTTCTATTGACCGTAACGAAATCATCCTGGAGCGTGAAACCGTACTGGAAGATGACCATATTGATATGATCATTGACGCAGGCGTTAAAACCATCATCCTGAACAAGGAAGATGCATCAACCAGCGGCGATTACACCATTATATATAATACCTTACAAAAGGATACATCAAACTCCGAAAAAGAAGCGGTGGAGCATATCTACCGTCAGTTACGTAACGCTGAACCACCTGATGAGGAAACTGCACGTGGTATCATCGATCGTTTGTTCTTTTCGGATAAGAGATATGATTTGGGCGATGTGGGCCGTTACCGCATCAACCGTAAATTAAAACTGACCACTTCGGAGGAAACTAAGGTTTTAACCAAGCAGGACATTATTGCGATTGTAAAATACCTGATCAAATTAATCAACTCAAAAGCTGAGGTGGATGATATTGACCACTTATCAAACCGTCGTGTTCGTACTGTAGGTGAGCAGTTATATGCACAATTTGGTGTTGGTTTAGCACGTATGGCCCGTACAATTCGTGAGCGTATGAACATCCGTGACAACGAGGTGTTCACACCTACCGACCTGATTAATGCACGTACGCTTTCATCGGTTATCAACTCGTTCTTCGGTACTAACCAGCTATCGCAGTTTATGGACCAAACCAACCCACTGGCAGAGATCACGCACAAGCGTCGTCTGTCAGCCTTAGGGCCGGGTGGTCTGTCACGTGAGCGTGCCGGTTTCGAAGTTCGTGACGTACACTATACCCACTATGGTCGTTTGTGTACCATCGAGACTCCGGAAGGACCGAACATTGGTTTGATCTCCTCACTTTGCGTACACGCAAAAATCAACAACTTAGGCTTTATTGAAACCCCGTACAAACGGGTGGTTGAAGGTAAAGTACAGGTGCAGGAACAAGTTATTTACCTATCGGCCGAAGATGAAGACGGTAAAACAATAGGCCAGGCAAATGCCCATTATGATGATAATGGTGTTTTTGCTTTACCTAAAGTAAAAGCCCGTTTTGAAGGTGACTTCCCGATTATTGATCCGGAAAAACTGGATTTGATGGATATTGCGCCGAACCAGATTACATCAATAGCGGCATCGTTAATTCCGTTTTTGGAGCATGATGATGCTAACCGTGCGTTGATGGGTTCGAACATGCAACGCCAGGCTGTACCATTGTTGCGCCCTGAGGCGCCAATTGTAG
>Ga0206947_1022_pt1 | contig 57243 bp, 50 predicted proteins | sample Alteio_BWOrgHeat_3_FD_153239 | JGI IMG/M metagenome (GOLD analysis project Ga0206947, IMG submission 153239) | Enriched cells from forest soil in Barre Woods Harvard Forest LTER site, Petersham, Massachusetts, United States -... | ecosystem: Environmental > Terrestrial > Soil > Temperate forest > O...
CCGCGCGGACGGGTAACTTCGTACGGTGCTATTGCCGCTTATTTGGGCACAAAAGGTTCATCGCGGATGGTGGGCTATGCCATGCTGGCCTGTGGCAAGGCCTTGCCGCCCGTACCCGCACACCGGGTGGTTAACCGGCAGGGCTTATTAACTGCCAAGTTCCACTTCGGCGGTAATTTAATGCAGGAGTTACTGGAAAGCGAAGGCGTTACCATAATTGACGACCAGGTGCAGAATTTTAAAAGCGTATTTTGGGACCCGGCGGTAGAGTTGGCCTTGTAGTTATTATATGCGTACCCTGTTTCTTTGTGCGATGATTTAAATCGTTGGCCTTTTATTTCAAGGGCCGTGCACGATCCTTTATATAATTGCGTTATCTTGGTGAAAACCTATTTCACACCAATGAAACCATTCCTAATAACCACCCTATTGTTTGCATTGCTTTTTAAAAGTAGTACAGCGCAAACAGCACGTGTAACCGTTAACATCACACAGCCGGGAACATTTACTAACTCTCTGTTTATTTATGATGATTCTCCAAAGTCCGATCTTTTGTCAAAAGGACAAGTCAGTATAATTCCCGAAAATGGCAGGTCGGGTGCGGTTGTTATTAACCTTTCAGAACCACAGTATTTTTATATCGAATCGCCTTACTCATCGGCTAAAGGTATGTTTTACCATCCCTTTTTCCTTTCACCCGGAGATAATATTATTTTCAATATAGATTTCTCTAAAAAAGACTATGATATGGTTGTAACCGGCAAAGGCAGTGAAAACAACCAGCCGCTTATTGACCCGTTAACAAGTTTAGCATGCACCTATGCTTGTTATGGCGATACTTTACCTTATAGGGTTATTACAGCTATCAATAAACAAAACAGTATTAACAACAGCATTTTAAAAAATTATATTAAACGGTATAAAACAACCGAAGCATTTATTAAAAACGCCCGGCTCAACATGGCCTATTTTGCCCCAATGGCGTTTTATTCATTTAAAGAGAATAATAGACTTCAACTCCAAAATCATGGATACGACCATAATATCAGTAAATGGCAAAAGATTCAGGATAGCCTGTTTAAAACTATTGCGTTAAATAACGACGAAGCGCTATCCGCCTATAACTACACGATGTTTGTTGATACTTATGTTGAGCGCGAAAAGGAGCGCGGATGGGAAGAAAGCGAAAATAATCCATCCCAATTTTATCAGCAATGGTACCATACCGACACGGTAACAGGGAAAGAAATATTTAAAAATGAGCGGAAAAACCTTTTTGTAGAAAAAGTTATTGATAAATATTTTACCGGCAAAACAGCCGAATACTTGCATGCTGAAATGATTAAAGATGCCTTTTACGAAAGCAATTACCAAAATATCGGTGTAGTTTTTGAGCATTTTAAACAACAATATCCCAACAGTAAATATTCCAGCGCCTTTGCTGCACCTATTGCCGCTGTTTTAAAAAAGCAAAGCCTAACACTTAACGATCACATGATTTTTGTGCCCCAAAATGGAAGCAAACTAAATACCATTGAAGATGTGATGGCAATTACTAAAGGCAAAACCGTTTTTGTAGATATGTGGGGTACCTGGTGCGGGCCCTGCCGCGAAGAAATTGAGGCAAACAGCGCCGCGCTGGAAACTTATTTCAAAGGCAAAGACGTTGTTTTTTTGTACATAGCCAATAATGATTCGGACCACGAGGAGCAGTGGAAAAAGTTAATTGCTTATTATCAACTGGAAGGAACCCATGTTTTAGCGAATGAAAAGCTAACAGGTGATATTATGCAGAAAACCAAGTCAAGGGGCTTTCCAAGCTATTTTATCATCAAAAAAGACGGCACGTATCTGCAAACCAATACAGAACATCCGGTTAACAGACAGGCGTTGATTAAAGAGATTGAAGCAGCATTGTAGTTATCCCCACAATAAAACAACCGACATCAGAGTTATACACCTGAATTTTATCCATGTTGCTACCCTCAAAAAACAAACTCCGCCTGCTTGTGGTATTTTATAAAAGTACATTAACGTTGAGCATCGGCATCTCGGCTCTGATGGCTGCTTTTTCTGTTTTTAATATCGCCGGGATGCTACTCCTTTTTGGATTCTGTTTCCTTTCGGGAGGAACAGTAGTTACGCTGCTATACAAAGAGCTATCAAAAAAGCATGAATATTACTTTTACTACAACAAAGGTATTTCCAAATGGGCACTCGCGTTTACTTGCATTACGGGCAATTTATTAATAGGTATATCTTTGATCACTATTGCCCAATATGTCTAACATTTTAGAAGTTGACAGCGTAACCCAGCAATACGGCGACCGGCAGGTACTTACCGACATTTATTTAAAATGCCAAACCGGCGATATCATCGGCCTGCTGGGGCGTAACGGCAGCGGTAAATCAACCCTGTTAAAAATAATATTCGGCGCTACACCAGGCAATAATAAGTTTATTCGGATAGATGGCGAGGTGTACCGGCAGCCATATAAAACCGTCGGCCAAATTGGCTATCTGCCACAGCATAATTTTTTGCTAAATCATTTAACGGTATACAAAACTGTTTCATTATACCTTGCTGCCGATAAAATAGAACCTTTTTTGGATGATGCCATCATAGGCAGCCTGCAGTTTAATAAAATAAGCGCCCTTTCGGGCGGCGAGTTGCGCTACCTTGAAATTAAACTACTGTTGCATTCTAACAATAAATTTATCCTGCTGGATGAACCGTTTAATGGCGTTGCGCCTATAGTTATTGAGCAGGTTAAAGTTATGATCATTGCGCATTCGGCAACCAAAGGCATTATCCTTACCGACCACGATTACAACAACGTACTGGACGTTGCCAACCGCTATTGCCTGATGTACGATGGCGCTATAAAACACATTGAAAACAAACAGGATTTGGTAAGGTGGAACTATTTGACCGAAAGTAGTTTGGGGTAATCTATTTTTTGTCGTCGTGGATCAGGACGACAAAAGAAAAAGCCTTTCAGGTTCAAAAGAACACTATCTCAACCTTTTACTTCCTCCTCCCAAACTACATCAACTGCTTTTTCTTCTTTTGCTTCAATTACCGATTCTATATCGGCAAATAATTTACGGTCTTTTGTCAATGTGGGGGCTACGCCAAAAACTCCTATGCCGGCAACAGCAAGTATAATAAACAGTATAAGCCCGCACAATCTTATTATCTTTTTAAGACGTTTCATTGCTTTTTTTGATTGTTAAGAGAACATGACCATCCCTTCGTTAGGAAATGTGGCATGATAAATTGGATTGAATAATCAGCTATGGCTGATAAAAAAGGATGTTTATCCTAAAGTGATAATGAGGTCATCACTTGATTTTTGGTGGATAGTTTTGATATGACTCAGTAAAAATCCACGGGCACCACCTAAACGGGGGGTTGAATGATTTTTTAAGCAAATATTTGCCTGCCCGCTATGAAGTTTAATTAAATTTAAAAATGATTGCGTTGCAAATACGCTGGTTTTAACCGCGAGGTTAGATACAAGGGATACCCTATTAAAGTTTATGTACTTAACCCGCCTGGCTGGTGAATTTACCACCAGCGCGGTTTGATGCACCTCCTGCTTTACCGGGCTTTGGGCAACCGGGGCCGAAAATGTAAAAAAGCTCAACAACAAAACAATGGCAAGCATCCATTTGGCGAATGCGTTTTGATGATTGTTATACTGGTTGTTGTTCATTTGCTTCAAAAGTACGATGATTATTTTTTATATCCTGCACCTCGACAATATTATTATGTTTTGCAGGCGGACTCAAAACAACCTGTTGCAAAGTTAACAGCATTTGTTTTAACGAAACCAATGCCAATGCTTTGGCCTGCACCGATGTTGAAGGAATAATCTCCAATAGTTTAAAAACCGGGTTAAAAATCAACGGCCAATAATGCCCCGGCCCAACCACATACCACGGGCGTATAAATGTCGACGCCAAGCCCGATTCCAAAACCGCCTGCTCGCCCTGCCGCCTCACTTCCTGGTAATCGCCCATTACCTTTGTGGGAAATTGCGCTACGCTTACATACACAAAATGCTTTACAGCGGCTTGCTTAGCCGCCTCAACCGATGCTTTAAGCGATGCTAAATCAACCGAATAAAACAGCGCTTTCTTTTTCGGACCAGGGTGGCTAACGCCCAATAAATGGATAAACGTACTATTTTCCGGTATAGCATTTACAAATGATGCAGGGTTAAACGGATCGGCAATAACGGGCTGGCAGCCTTCAGGCAATTTGTTTACCGATTGTGGCCGAACCAATGCGCTTACTTCGCAACCGCCCGCTAATAGCAATGGTATCAGCCTTTTGCCCATATAACCGGTGCCGCCGGTAATAAAAACAGAATTGGTAGTCATGATCTTGAAATCCAGGTTTATTTATCATAACTAACGGACAAAATTATCCGGCGGATTTTACACCATTGATATTTTACATTTCTTTATCAATCAATCTCTTCCGCCAGTTTCCTGGTATCCTCGTCGCTGTCAAATTTTATTTCGGCTTTTATTTTATCAGAAAGCATCTTGTTTTCAATCAACAACCAAACAATATCACTTCTGTGCATTCCGCAGTTTGATTTTTCATAAAGCGCTTCCAGCGGTTCGCGACATTCCGGGGTTTTGTTTGTTTCGAATATTCTAACATAATCATGCATCAAACATTCCACAACAAATTCGTTTTTTGCTTTTTGTACGATTTCTGTTAACAGTTTGCAATCGCCTGCTTGATAATTGAACCGAAAAATACAAGTAAACAGTTCGGGTTTCTTACTCAAAGCAATTTGTTCCAAAGCAAACTGCCGGATATCATCACTTTTTAAAAAGGCTAATGCATCGAGGGCGATTTTGCCTAATTTATTCCTCGGTTTGGCATATTGTTTAGCCAATTGTAAAATGTAACTGCTATCCAACGGGTATTTGTGCCGGATAAACACGGCCAATAGTTTTTCCCGGTTTTCTGTGTCTTTTTCGATTAGAAATCGTTCTGCAATTAATGTCAGTTCATCTTCGGTCAATTTAATTTTAAGGAACCTGCGGGGTTTTCTGCTCAAAATATCCTCAATAATATCTTTATAAACAACCTTGAGGGGACTATTTATATCGCGCTCTTCCCTGTTCTTTTTTACTTCATCTGTATATTTTTTTATAAAATGGTTATCAGCACCCGCCTCGTCCAGCTCCCGAAAGACATCTATCTCAGGGTAATGTTGGTTAAAACTCCGTATTAGAGAATCATCATGCCAGGCATCATGGTTATGTTCCAGCCCACGGCCAAATGTTTCTGCAATGTATTTTAACCCCTCAATACCGTCCATTTCAATAATCTGCATGGCGCCCGCCCAGTCCGATCCGGTAATAACGTCGGTATAAAACCTATTATAAATGGCCTGCTTTGCCTGTGCATCACCTTCAAGGGAATATAGTTTCGCCAGTTCAAACAACTGAACGAGCGACCATGTATCATCCTTTTCGGCTGCTAAACCCTTCAAAATAGCATCGCGAATTTTTTCTTGTTGCCGCGATAGCAAAATAATAGGCCACAGATATTCAGCCCGGCTGCCCTCGCACTGACCGTCATACGCAAAGTTTTTTAAAGAAGCCTTAATAATATCGCTCGAAAAATCAATTTCAGGATGTTCTTTCGCCAGCAAATACGCTTCGCCGGTTCCGCGCCTGATGGAGCTTCTGAATTTTTGTTTGAGCAGGATGGTGTCCGTCATCGTTTATTCATCCCATAGGTTATCATATAAAGCAGGGCAAATTGCTCTCATACTTTCGGGTTCGTCTTCCTCCCAGGTAAATTCAATCGGCGGGTAACTTCCTTCTTTTGTAGTGAAATTTTCATTGTCGATAAAGTCGTACAGATCCCTGCCGGTTTTATGCTTAAACGCATCCAGCGCTACATACCAAAAGCTTTCAAATTCATATTCATCCAGTTCATCGTCAATTTCATTTACTAAACTATCAGGGTTTTCCTTTGCTTTATAATAAGTTTCCTTCCCGCGCGAAATTACCCAGTTCCTAAAATACTCAAAACCATCATCCGAGCAGCCGCCATTCATAATATAGGCAGCACACCACATTTCAGAATTGTAGGTATCATAAAGCAATTTATCTGTTCGCAACCGGAATCCCACCATTTCCACAGGTGTTAGTTTTCCGATTTCGTAGACTAAATATTTGGCCTGTCCCTGCTGCGTTCTTGAGCTTTTCAACGATTGCGCAACAATCTTCCAGTATAAATTCTCGTCCAGCATTTCTGCAGTTTTCTCTAATTGTGGTTCTTGGGTTGGCGGAGTTTCGTTTTCTTTTTTGTTGAATAGTTTGTCGAATAATCCCATAAAATCTGCTCAGTTTATCGTCGGAAAAATAGTTTTGTTGAATAATTATTGTTTTTTAATAGCATTTGTCGATGTAGTTTGGCCTCGTCCATCTATTAAATCTAACCAATCTTTTTTGCTCATATTCATATATTTTGTGTACAATTGTTTATACACCGTATCCGTTTCAACAATATAGAGATTTTTATAAATAGCCCCGCCTTGTTGTTCTTTGCCTAACATTACCAGATTTATCGCTTTGCCAATTTCGGCATTTTTGTAACTATTGTCTTTTAATTTCATGGCATCAATCTGCTGATCATATAGCACTAAACTACGTTCAAAATATTGTCGTGACGAAGTAGCATCGCCTTCTTTTTCACAGATAAATCCAACATTGCCATAAAGTTCGGGGCTCATTGGGCGAAGCTTTATCATTTGTTTGCCCGTCAGGACGGCATTCTTATATTGCTTTAATTCTGTTTCATACATCATTTTACTGCGATAGGCGGGAAAATAACTACTATCGATAGTTATCGCTTTTTTAAGTAAATTTATGGCTACAGTCAGGGTTTGCACTCTATTAGCGCCGAACGATTTCATCACAGTATCCGCCGCTTGTTTAGCAAGCCTCACCGCTTCTTTGTTAATTTGATGCTGTTCAGCCAACGTCGATTGGCCATTAACTCTTTGGCCGCAAGCAAACAAACCGGTAATGAATAGAACTATCAATAATCTTTTCATTGTGATAATTTAGGATAGCAATATATAAAGTTTCTTAATCAAAATTCTTTTTATCGGCACAAAACCACAATTAACCGACACCCGCTATCTTAAATTGCCAGCGTCCCATAGTTTTACATCAGTTAACAGATTTAATACCCCTGATTAATTTTTTGAACGATGGAACGGAAAAACTTTTTAAAAACATTTGCCCTGGCCGCCGTAACCGGACCAATGATAATTGATAGCTGTAAAAAAGAAAGTGTCAGCCAAAGCGGGACAAGCACCACAACCACCACCTCAACCAGCACCACCGCATCGGCCACAGGCACCTGTGTGGTTACTCCAACCGAGGAGGAGGGACCATATCCCTACCCTGGTGGTGAAATAACCGATCCGCTTAGCCGGGTAGATGTTACGGAGAGTACACAAACCGGCGTGCCGTTATCATTAACGCTTGTAGTAGTAAATACCAATGATAACTGCAACGTGGTTGAGAATGCGCGGATTGATATTTGGCATTGCAATAAGGATGGCTACTATTCCGGCTATGCAGGTCAGCCGGGGGTGCTGGGTAACAAAAGTTATGTGGGCGAAACCTGGCTGCGCGGCTATCAGCTAACAGATGCCACAGGCATTGCAAAATTTACCACCATTTATCCCGGATGGTACGGCGGTCGGGCTACACATATCCATATCGAAATTTTCATAAACAGCGTGCTGAAAAAAACCGGCCAAATGGCTTTTCCGGAAACAATATCAGACTTGGTACATGTTTCCACCCTTTACGCTGCTCACGGTATTAACACTACAAGAAACGCATCTGACAGCGTTTTTGGTGATTCTGCAACGGATTTGGCTAATGAAATGTTATCGCTAACGGGCAGTGTGGCTGCTGGATATGCGGGGACTTATACCATTGGATTGGCACTGTAAGACGAGAATCAGGAGGACAAGAAACAAGAGCCAAGAGCCAAGAACGAGGAATTACGATAAATCGTAGCAAAACTAAAAAATGCGTCCGGTTCAATTTCGGCTTGGCTTGCCCTCCTCAAAAGCTTGACTCTTGTCTCTTGATTTCTTGACTCTAAATAAAAAAACTATGTACAAAGCAAAAGTAAAATTGGTTTACAAACAGGTAATTGACGAAGCATCACCAAGCGGGTTCGAAAAGGCAATTTTCCATGCCTCGTACCAGGAGTTCTTGCTGAAATCGCAGGCATACAATCGGGATGGGAAGTTTAAAACATTCAGTAAGATAAAGGCTAATGATGGCCGCGCCAATTCGTTGCATTATAAGCTGAGTTTTTCGGTACTGCATTTTATTGCGCAACTGGACAATAAAATGCCCGTAGTGCGCGACAACCTGGGCAATAAGGTTGCTTTTGATGTAGCGAGATTTGAGCTGATAGAATCGCACGTAGATGATATTACCGTTCACAAGGTAGCCATTAACTACGAAACCGAAGTGCTAACGATGGTTGAACTAATGGGCGAGTACCTGTTGCTATCGGCCGGAAATGTTGACGGAATGGAGCCGGTTTCAACATTTATGGTGCGGATGCAGCCCAACCTTGCGGTAAGCAGTTACCAGGAAATACCGCTGCAGCAGATGATATAAAAATAAATACAATGCCCCTAAAATAACGCGACAATAAAATGTTGCAAGGTTCTTTTTCATAACTGGTGTTTTAATTATGGCGTCTGTGCAGGAGTGCACGGGCGCTTTGTTTTGTTTAGCAATTGTGCCAGGTATAATAAGTAAAACAAATAGAATGCCCCATCGGGGCTACCTTTTTGTAGAAAACACACACACAAACGATATTGCCCTGTTAAGGGCTACCCAATTAGCGAAGGGTAGCCCTTAACAGGGCAAAACTTACATTTTATTGTCGGCTACAAAGGGGTAGTCCCCTACAGGGACAAAAAAGAAAGAGATTAATATGAATATTAAATATAAACTATTAGTTACAGTCTTTATAATAGCATTTTTTATTATCATCACTAAAGCAAGCGACGCCCAAAGCCTTGGCGATCCTGTTGTCCACATCACCTTCGGATCAGGCACGGCCGCGCATGCCGCCGCTTTGCCGGCGGATTCGGGTAGCACCAGCTATACTTATACATCGGCTAATTTCCCGAACGATGGCTCTTACACCATTGAAAGCACCACCAACACCCCCGGCACCTGGTGGACAACCACCGATCATACCGGCAACCCCGGCGGTTACATGATGGTAGTAAACGCCAGCCTGTCAAAAACCGATTATTTTTATAAACGCGAGGTGGCTAACCTGTGCGGCGGTACCACGTACCAGTTTTCGGCGTGGGTGGGCAATTTGTTAAAGAGCCGGGATATTAGTCCGCCTGACATTACCTTTTCTATTGAAACCACCAGCGGCACAGTATTACAAAGTTTTGATACCGGAACCATTCCGCTGCATACCGATGCTTTTAAGTGGGTGCAATATGCGTTTAACTTTACGCTGCCTGCGGCATCATCCAACGTTATCATTAAAATGACCAACAACAGCAGTGGCGGCGCACCGGCTAATGATTTGGCATTGGATGACATCACCTTTAGTCCGTATGGCCCATCGTTGGCAGCAAGTTTCAGCTCATCGGCTGCGGTGACTTCGTTAATAGAATGTGCAGCGCAAAGCAAGCCATATACTTTAACTGTTGCGCCAGTAAGCGGTTACACCAGCCCCGCTTATCAATGGCAGGTAAATACCGGTACAGGCTGGGAGGATGTTGCGGGGCAAATATCGTTATCCTATACGGTTAATCCATCGGCTGCCGGTACTTATGAATATCGCCTGGCAAGCGCCGAAGCCAGCGTGATCAATTCAACCAGTTGCAGGGTGGTTTCCAATGTGCTTACGCTGATCATCAATACGGCCTCCACATCAAATGCCACCGCCAATACGCCCTTATGTACCGGCAATACACTCAATTTATCGGCGTCCACCGGCGACAGCTATAGCTGGGTGGGACCAAACGCCTTTACATCAAACCAACAAAACCCCTCCATAAGCAATATAACAGCAGCGGCTGCCGGTGACTATACCGCGACGGTCACCAGCGGCAACTGCTCATCATCTTCAACCGTTACTGTAAATGTGTACGACCAGGCCCTTGCCAATGCCGGGAAGGATGTAACCATTTGCGAAGGCGACAACACCACCTTAACCGCCAGCGGCGGCACCGGCTATAACTGGTCGCCAACCACCGGGCTCTCCGATCCCAACATAGCCAACCCCGTAGCCAGCCCGGCAGATACCACTACCTATATTGTAACCGTAAGCAACAGTAATGCCTGCACCTCAACCGATACCGTAATTGTAAACGTATTGAAAAAGCCAACAGCCAGCGCCAAAACCAACCTCGAAATAACCCAGGGACAATCCATTGCCCTCAACGGCAAGGCCGACGGCAGCGCCATAAAATATTACTGGACGCCCAACACTTATCTAAGCAGCGACACCGTATTGAACCCCGTAGCCACCCCGCCCGAAGATATTACTTATACACTTCACGTAACTTCAACTGCAGGCTGCGGCAACGATGCCACGGCAGATGTATTTATCCGGGTTTACAAAGCCATATCCATCCCCAACACCTTTACCCCAAACAGCGACGGTGTAAACGATACCTGGAACATCGGCGCACTAAATAGTTACCCGGAATCAACCATCCAGATATTTGACAGGTACGGCAGTTTGGTGTATAACACCACCGGCTACTCAAAAGCATGGGACGGCACTTATAACAACAAAAAAGTAGCGGCGGGAACTTATTATTATGTAATTGACTTGAAGAACGGGAAGAAGTTTGCGGGGTGGGTTTTAGTGGTAAGGTGAGGGGGTTATGGTTCATGGCTCATAGTCGGAAGTCCCATAAATGTGAAATGTTGTTATCAAACGGGGTCTAACTTTGATGTTCGCTCGTTTATTTCTTGCTGATAATATACCACGTCATCTTTTAAAGGTTTTGACAGCGGGTTTTTAGCAATAAGCTGATTTATAATATCAACGCTTTGGGCAAGGTAATCTATTGCTGAATTTATATCCTGTGTCACACTCGCAAGCCCGGAGTAGCCTGCCGCAATATCACGCTGTAATTGCTCAGAGTCCGGATTGTTTTCGCTTAGCTTTTTTGTTATCAACAAACTGTCTTTAAAATATTTTTCTGCTTCTTGTAGTTCGCCTAGCTCTTGTGCAATTTCTCCTAGATTATGGTAACTAATCGACAATTCACGCTGTGACTTTTCTGCAAACGGGTTATTTTTTATTAAATTTTTAGCTAAAGACAATGCTTTCAACCCGTATTTTCGCGCATTCTCCAGATCATGGAGTGCCTTGTTAACATTCCCTAATCTATTATAGCTAACGAAAAGAGCTCGCTGTGATGGTTCGGTAGCAGGCCTATTTTTATTTAAATTTTCTCTTATTAATAAACTCTCGTGAAAATATTTTCTTGCGTTTTGTAGTTCGCCAATGGCCAGTTCTATATCCCCTAAGCTAATGTAACTTCTTGCTAGATCCCCTTGCAGTTGCTCAGAAAAAGGATTGTTTCTTATTAATTTTTCGGTTATTTGAAGGCTATTTTGAAAATAACTTCGTGCGTTTTGCAATTCACCCAGTTCTTGTTCAATTTCTCCTAAATTGTCATAACTTAATGAAAGGTCGACCTGTAATTTTTCGGAAAATGGGTTTTTTTGGCTCAGTTTTTCCGTTATAAAGCAAGCATTTCGGAAATATTTTAGAGCACTTTGAATATCTCCCAATGCTTGTTCTATGTCTCCTAAATTATTATAACTTATAGAAACGTCGCGCTGTAACTTTTCAGATAGAGGGTTGATTTGAGATAGTTTTTTAACGATTAAGAAAGCATCCAAAAAATATTTCCGCGCATTTTGTATGTTACCCAGCTCCTGTTCAATTTCCCCTAAAGTATTGTAACTTATAGAAAGATCGCGTTGGAATTCTTCGGAAAGAGGGTTGTTTAAGCTTAGTTTTTCCCTAATTGACAAGCCAAGACGAAGATTTTTTTCTGCGCTTTGGAGTTCTCCGAGCATCTGTTCCAAATAGCCAATTTTTTCATAACCTACCGCCAGGTTACGTTGTAATTGCTCGGAACGAGGATTGTTTTTGATTAGCCTCTCTAAGATCAATAAAATCTCCTGAAAGTATTTTCGCGCATTTTGGAGTTCGCCGGACATCATCATAATTTGAGCGAGACTATCTTTGATAAGCACGGCGTTGAATTTTAATATTTCTTCGTTCACCGAATTATAACCAAGTGCCTTATCCGCGTTTAATAGTCGCTCAAGTACCTTTTCTGGATGTCCTAATTCAATTTGCCAATTGGCCAAGTTACTCAAATTAACAAACCATTGTTGGGGGTAAGCTCCGATTGAATATCTGTTTTCAATCTGTAAGTTTGCCTGTTCAAGAGTTTCAATAGCTTTTTCATAATCATGTAACAAATAATATACCTGCGCCAAATCAGCAAGAAGGCGGTGGTCTTTTAAATCAAAATGAGACGATTGATGCTCCAAAATGTCTTTTGCTTTTTCTGAAAGATCGAGTTCAGCATAGTGTTTGGCTAACGGCAATGCAATTTCGGCTGCTATCCTTTCGTGATGATAGGCCGTATCTTTTGCATCAGTTAACCGCCGTTCAAGGATGGAAATATCTGTTTGAATTTGTTCAAATCTTTCGGAACTTAAAAAAGGTTCCAATTCTTTCCGTTTTTGCAAATCCGAAATATCAGCAACTGCGACCGTTTCAAAATGCGTTGTACCATGCCTACGCTGTGAGAATAGATCAATTGCCTTATTGGCAATGACGTTCATGCTTTGCGCATCCGCCCAAAATAAAATTGGCCTGTTAAATTCCCAAAATGCTTCTCGTGCAAAATTTAAATGGATTAAATTATCAAGTCCGTTCTGTTCGTCATTTACAATTTGGTATAAGTTGGCGACAATTAATGCCTTGGCGTTTTCAAAGGCCATTTCTATCTGAGCCACCAACGGAACATCACTTTTAGGGTCTAAAAAAAGTAATTCTGTTCTAATTCTTTTGTTGGTTAGATCGGTCAATAGGCTGTTATTAATAACCCTAATCAGCCGGTAATCATCAGCCCGCGCAAAAATATACCCTCTTTGCCCTTTGCGGCTTAAAAAGGTAAGTAATTTTTGATAATTAAGCTGATAATTGTCTTCTGCGCCTTTCATGCTGGTTCCAAGTAGCCCCTGTTTATTAAAATATCTTTCACGGCGGGGTGTATATCACACCATCCCTCGCCATTGTAACTTAACACGCATAAATTTTGCCGTAACAGCATCATAATGTCCGAATTCTCTGGCTTTTTCTTTTCGTCTTTTACCACTGCGGCCATGGCCTCGTATTGTTGTTTGGCGGTAAATTTAAGCGTGCCGTTTTCGGAGTGATCCGCAATAGTAATATCGTATTCTTTTTTTAGGGTGTTGTAGGCCGTGGTAAAGCAAACCTCATCGATAGCTGCTTTGCCCTGATATTCCGCCATTTGCGATGCATCGTTGATTATAGCGAATAAATCGCGGATGACACCGCCTGTTTTTTTAATCATTTGCAGCAAAATATTTTCGGTAACAAATAATTGTTTATCCACCCTGGCATAAACAATTTCTTTAAGTACGTTAATACCTTCGCTATAGTCGCTACCGTCCTTATTAGCAATTTTCACCATCGGCAGTTCAACACTTTCAAAATACGATTTTATCAAGCCGAAAGCACTGTTATAATATAAACTTATCGGGAAAGTGTAGATTACTGTAGCCCTTAAAGACGTCAACTGATTGGCGTAGTTATAGAACACATCTTTCGCTCGCTCCAAAGGAATTTTGTCCACATCTTCAATAAAAATCACCAGGTCCTTTACCCCTTGTGCGCTAAGCTTAACACTTACCTCACTAATTAAATCATTACAATGCTGAACCAAATCGGCCAAACGTGGCTCCAAAGTCTGTTTAAGCGTTTCTTTGAACGATTTGGAGGCTTTGGCCGAACCTTTCAGGCTCAAGAAAAACTCCTTTAAATACGGAATCCCAAACTTTGCGTTTATACCTGCATTAACTTCGGCCGAAAAATGCTTTTCCTTTATTTCTTCTATTTCTTTTGTTTGGGTCCATTTTTTTATCCGTTCCAAAAATGCCGGATCTATTATCAGTTCTTTTTCACTAACATAGTCAATAAGGCGCTCCATGGTAACAATAAACAACTCAATATAGTTCATGCTCTGTGGATCCAACTCTTTCATTACCGAATAATTCAAAATGGCGTAGTCGTCTTCCAAATCGCGCTGTAAATGGTTTAATTCGGTGCTTTTGCCACATCCGCGGTAGCCCACAAATAAGATATGTGCATCCCTTTTCGATTTTGAATTTTGTTTTATTAACCGCTTTAAGTTGAATCGTGCACTTCCATCACCCCTCGCTGCATCAGTTTCACGGTAGAAATTTGCAATTTCATCTATGGTTAATGCCTCGTCTAATACAGCATTATAAATATCTTCAACCTTATGTGCTTTTTGTATAGCCATCTTTTATAAACAATGTATCGAAGTTAAATAATTTATATTCAAAAATCAGCGAAATCAACTTAATCCCCTCAAATCAGTGATACAATATTCCTCAAATAATTATCCATCACCCCCATATCTACCTTATCATTAATAAACCCAATATGCATATCGGGCCTTATAATAACCGATTTACCCTGACCCTCCTTTATCTCAAAGGCATCAAATATATGCTGGTTCTTGGCCGATGGCGGCAGGTAGAAGAAGTTGAGCATGGCTGGATAGTTTAACGTGATCCACCGGGCTAAAGCGAACAGGTCCGCTTCATCTACCTTGCCAAATACAATTAATACGAAGCCCGGTTTGCTGCACCATTCGTGCAGGTCGGTTTCGGTTTGCTTCTTTTCGTCAAATACTTTTAAATAAGGCAGCCGGTCGCCGGCTTTTATTTGGGTGGCCTGGCTTAGGTGCAAGCTAATAGCACTATCGCGATAGCTGATATTAATTTGCGACAGGCGTTTAAAAAACAGCTCGCGCAAATTTTCTTTGCTCCACACCCATTTTAATAATCCCGGTAGGGCCCATTTTTTAAAGAGGCCGGTTATCCAGTTGCGCGACAGTATGAGGTTGAAAACCCTGTCGGTTGTGTTTAACAGTTCTTTGGCAACCGGCATGCGTTCGGTGGGGTAGGTATCCAATATTTTTTCGCCGAATTGTTTATTAACTACACCGGCAAGTTTCCAGGCTAAGTTATAGGCATCTTGCAAACCAGTATTCATGCCCTGGCCGCCAACCGGGGAATGGATATGCGCCGCATCGCCAATTAAAAAACAACGCTGTTCGGCAAATTTATCGGCCATGCGGTGATGCAGGCGGTAAATAGTGAACCAATGATTTTGGATGATATTTATGTTCCGGTTGGTTATGATATTTAATGCGGGCAAAACATCGTCAATGGTTAAGTTTTCATTTTTCTCCATCCCATCAGGTATTTTGCCGATGATGCGATAGCGGTTGGGTTCCGGAAGCGGAAAAAAACCAGCGAAGCCGCTTTTAGCCATAAATAGTTGGACCGTTTTATCTCCCAGTTCCGGGTTGTTCAGTTCCACATCGGCTAAGTAAAACTCATGAGGATAGGTATCGCCACTAAAGGGGATGTTTAATTGTTTACGAACAATACTATGCGCACCATCTGCGCCGATGATCCAATCGCAGGTGATGGTTACGTTGCTGCTTTTGGCGGTTTGCAGTTTGGCATAGGTTTTTTGCCCGTTCTTTTTTATACTGGTTAAAGTAGTTTGCCAATAAACAGGGCAGCAGTTGAGCGTTAAAAAATCGAGCAGCAGCCGTTCGTTTTTACTTTGCTGATAAAGATGTACAAAAGGAAAGGCAGTTTGTCCCTCGCCAACATTATTAAACGATAGCGAGGCAACAGTTTTTCCATCCTCATTTAACGAAATACCTTCGGCGTGTTTGCCACCCTCCAATATACGATCAATGAGCCCCATTTGCCGGTATATTTCCAATGACCGGGCTTGTACAGCAAGGGCTTTTGATTGATCAGTTGGCCCTTGCTTACTATCAATAATTATAGGTATTACACCGTTCCGAAGCAATTGTGCCGCCATCATCAGTCCCGATGGACCTGCGCCAACTATCAAAACCTGGGCATCTGTTTCGGTAAGCGTCATTTATCACCTGTGGAAAAGTAAAAAAATAGTGGGCCGTTTATGCAGCTCTGGTACCTTTTTTTGCCAGTCGGCGATGGTTTTGGTTTGTACAAATTCATTTGGCCCAGTAAGCTCTGTTGCAATACATAAACGCGTTTTGGGGTTCGCAGTTTTTAATATTTCTTCCAGCATGGGGTTGTTGCGAAACGGCGTTTCAATAAACAGCTGCGTTTGCTTATTGCGTTCGGCCAGGCCCTCCAATTCTTTTATTTTTTTGCTGCGTTCTATTTTATCAATCGGCAGGTAGCCATGAAAGGTAAAGCTTTGTCCGTTAAAGCCCGATGCCATCAGCGCAAGCAAAATAGAACTCGGGCCAACCAATGGCACTACTTTTATGCCCATTCGGTGCGCTTTCTCCACAATTTCGGCACCCGGGTCGGCAATGCCGGGGCAGCCGGCTTCACTCATCAGGCCAACGTTGTTACCGGCTTGCAGTCCTTTAAAGAATTCGGCGGTGCCGGTTTCGCGGGTATGTTTGCCATAATCGTGTATCAGTAGTTCGCTTTGCGGAGTTTTCAGTCCGGCTTCTTTTAAAAAGCGGCGGGCGGTTTTTTCGTTCTCCACAATATATTCGTTGATACTATTGATGGTATCAACCAGGTAGGGCGTAAATGATTTGGCAGCGGCCTCATCGGCAAGCGGCACAGGTATTAAAAAAAGTGTTCCAAACGGCATTTTGCAAAGTTGCTGTTTTTTGTTTAATTTAAGGGCATTGGAATATTGGATGTGGTGATGTTTGTTATTTAACCACAGAGTTCACAGAGGATGCACAGAGTTCGCCAAGGAAAAAAGAAATCAATTAATAAATCCTAAGCAAATCTGATATCCAAATAATATTAAAAACTCCGCGTACTCCGCGCATCCTCTGTGAACTCTGTGGTAAAACTTGAACTAATAATAATTCGTAGCACATGAAGGAATTAAGCAAAAACTGGTTTATTGAGGGATCTATTGATTTTGAGTATAAAAAGTACATCCTGCTTGATTATTTGCAGGAAATTAACCGCCATTTTGATAAAAGTCGGCTGTACCCCAACCTAACCGACCTGATATTTCATTACAACAACCTGCTGTTTTTCAAAAAAAATAAAACAATGCTGCAGCAGGCCTTTCCGCAACGTTTAACCAAGGCCGATATTGAGGCAGTGCAACTTACTTATCAAAAAATTGTGGATGATGATGCCTCGATGAAAGAGATTGAGCAAATTATTAGCTACGCCATGCAAAAAATGGACCCCGCCATACAAACCGGCAAGGAGATTTACGACTTTGTGGAAAGCCGCCTGAATATCGATCCGGTGGGAATTGTACCGCTACTGCCCTATCACGGTTATTTTTCCCTGCGCAACGGCACACAGCGTACCAATTTCGTTTACGAATTCCAGATAACGCTTTTTGAAAACAAAGATGATAAATACCGTGGCATTAACATCAGTTTTTTAGAAACTTACGAGGAAACTATCACCAAAACGCCCGAAGCGGTTAAACTCGACCTGATACGGCGCAACAAACACCTGCCCAACCCGGCGGTTTATTATGTACAAAGCGACATTACCTTTCCGCTGGAGCAAACGTTGTTGCCGGTGGCCAAGCGGAGTTTGGTGAAATATATTTCGAAGGCAGCATAGTTTTTGAATTACGATTTCAGATTTACGAGTTACGATTTGTCCCTTGTATATTAAATCTAAAATCGTAATTCGTAAATCTGAAATAAAAATTACGGGTTTCCCAACACCAACCCATTCTCGGGTACCCATTTATCGTATTCAATAGTGGTGGCTACACCCTGTGCATAGGCCCTGCCGCGTAGTTTTTCAACCAGGTGCAGTGCGCCGTCGATGCCCGCCGATATTCCGGCAGTGGTAATAACACGGCCATTGTCAACAAAGCGGGTATTGGGTAAAACTTTGGTTTTAGGGTAAGCTTTGGTTAAATCGTCAATAGCTGTGTGAAATGTAGTTGCGGTAAGGCCATCCAAAATGCCTGTTTTACCTAATATAAAGGCGCCTGTACAAACGGACATTACATATTGGTCTTTATCGGTTTGCTTTTTTATCCATGCCATTACTTCGGGGTCATCAACTGTCGGTTCGGTGGGGCCACCAAAAACTACCAGTATATCGCTCGGAGGGGCATCCTGTATGGTATAATCGGGTGTTATAAACAATACGGTTTTCGAGGTGAGCGGTTTATAGGTTTTGGAAACTGTAATTACGTTAAAACCGGCAGTGGCAAATACTTCAAGCGGGCCGGCAAAATCAAGTACTTCAACACCTTCCTGTAAATAAAAGGCAATGGTGACGGGTTTTGCCGCAAGTCGCTTTTTAAATTCCGTTAATGTAGTTTTTTCTAATACCATGCCACAATGCGGGCATTTGCCGGGTTTGTCAAACATCAATTGGTCGCAACTGCCATTACAGGGGCCGCAAACGTATACGATGGAATCTTTTTCGGCGGCTGGCTGGGCGAAGGTGAAATGGCTTCCCAATAAAATAAGCAATAAGATAAGGTAAATCTTTTTCATGGTGGTTTTTAGATAGTTAGAGTGAGGATACCGCGGTTAGTTACAAAAAAGTTCATAGTTCATGGCAGCTGCAAATGGTTGACCTCGTCAACTTCGGCTATGAACTATGAACTATGAGCAATAAACTATGAACCAATTTTCTAACACCCCCTGCCCCTCTCAAGAGGGAAACCCCGCGCGCAACCATTGGATGGCGGCTTCCCGCCATGAACCATCAACCATGAACTACACCAGCTTTGCCAACGCTTCTTTTATCCTTGGTATCAACTCCACAATATCCTGTAAAGTACTTGCGCCTACAGATACCCTGAACCAGTTGATTTCGTCGCCGGTGCCAAATGCCGAGAAGGGTACAAAAGCAACCTTCGCTTCTTTTATCAAATAAAAATTAATATCAGCCGATGTTTTGAGCACTGTACCATCAGGCGTAGTTTTGCCTGCGTAGTCAATTTTTATGGTGAGGTAAATAGCTCCCATTGGCTCTATGGCATCCACACTAAACCCTTCGGACTTTAATTGCTTAAAACCTTCATAAAGGGTGGTTAAGCTTTTTTGGATATTGCCTTTTAACTCCCCCAAATACCCATTTACCAAGTCATCCTGCTTTAAAAATTTGGCCATGGCTACCTGTTCGGCTTTAGGAGCCCAGGCGCCCATGTGGCCAACTATGGCTTTCATGTGGTTTATCACCTCAGCCGGACCAAAGCCCCAACCAACGCGAACACCCGTAGCGGCAAAACATTTAGATGCGCCGTCCACAAAAATGGTGACATCTTTTAATTCGGGACGCAGGGTAACCGGGTTATAGTGCTGATGTACGCCAAAAGTTAATTGAGAGTAAATTTGGTCGTACAGTATATACAATGGTTTTTCACCTGCCTTGCGTGTTTTGTTTTCAGCAATTACCAGGTCGCAAATTTCTTCCAGGTCCTTTTTGGTGAACATGGTGCCGGTTGGGTTAAGTGGCGAGCATAGCGCCAGCAGGGCCGCTCCTTTAATATGCGGGGCCAGTTCATCGGCTGTTGGCATAAAATTATTTTCGGGGCGAACCGGCACAATTACTGCCTCGGCGCCGGTAAGGTCGCAATAGTGGTTGTTGTTCCATGAAGGTGCAGGGAAAACTACCTTATCACCGGGATCAACCACGGCCAAATAGATAGAATATATAAGCGGGCGCGAGCCGCCGGAAATTAAGATCTGGTTAGCAGCATATTCCAAACCGAACCGGCTTTTCAGGAAACCTGAAACACTTTCGCGCAGGTTCAACATCCCATCAGCAGGCGGGTAATTGGTTTGATTTTCGGCATAAGCGTCAACAATAGCTTGTTTTAACCCTGCGGGGATTGGGTATATATTGGAATCAAAATCGCCAATAGTTAAATTGGCAATGTTTTGTCCCTGGCGTTTAAGTTCGTTTATTTCGCCTGCAATTTTTATAATTTCAGAACCATGCAGGTTTTGGGCTAATATGGAAACACTCATGCTGATGTGGTTTGTTAGAGGTGCAAAGGTAGGTTTTTGAGGTGAAAGGATAAAGGCTAAAGGTAAAAGGTTTTTGAAATACCCCACGCCTCCCCCCAGCCCCTCTCCGTTGGAGAGGGGCTTTTACTTTCCGTCCTTCGGACTTTCCGGACTTTCGGAGTCCCTCTTGTTTCTTTCCGCATAAGTTTCTAAGTTTGCGCCTCAATAATACAGAGTTATGTCAAAGGCATCCGAAATAAAAAATGGGAACATCCTGCGCTTCAATGGCGAACTGTTGCAGGTAGAGGAATTTTTACACCGTACACCGGGTAATTTGCGCGCTTTTTACCAGGCCCGCATGCGTAATGTTAAATCGGGGAAATTGGTTGAATACCGTTTCCGTACCGATGAGGATGTGACCATAGCACGCGTTGAAACCAGTGATTATCAATATTTATACGAAGATGGCGACTCGCTGGTAGTAATGGACAATACTACTTACGATCAGCATAACGTACCTAAAGCACTGTTTGGCCCGGCTGTAAAATTCCTGAAAGAAGGCATGAACGTAATTGTTGCCTTTGAAAGTGATGAGCCGATCATGGGTTCAATCCCGGGTTCGGCCGAGTTGGAAATTACTTATACTGAGCCAGCTGTAAAAGGCGATACCTCAACCGGCGCAATGAAAAATGCAACAGTTGAAACCGGTGCCGAAATAAAAGTGCCATTGTTTATTAATATAGGCGATAAGGTGAAAGTGGATACTGCTACCGGCGCATACGTAGAGCGTGTGAAGGGATAACTCCCCCGGCCCCCCCTGAAGGGGGAGTCGCGCGGCGTATATTTTTCGCATGTTGCCCGTGCTGTGATAGGGAGTAAAAAATATAATCCCAATAATTTCTTTTCCAAATAAAATCCCTTAATTTCAACGGATAAACTTGAAATTAAGGGATTTGTTGTTTTATACTTCTGAACGGCATTTACCAACACCAATTAAATCTGATATCCTGAATGAAACCCTCAATTGTAGTAGTGGGCAGTTCGAACACCGATATGGTGGTTAAGGCTGATTATTTACCCCGTCCCGGCGAAACCATTTTAGGTGGCACTTTTATTATGAATGCCGGCGGCAAGGGCGCCAACCAGGCGGTTGCTGCGGCGCGGCTGGGCGGCAACGTTACCTTTGTGGTTAAAACTGGTGATGATATTTTCGGACAGTCGGCTGTTAAGCTGTTCGGTGCTGAAGGTATTGATACCAGTTGCGCCGTTGCCGACCCTACCCTACCCTCGGGTGTAGCATTAATTGCAGTTGATGCCAATGGCGAAAATAGCATAGTAGTTGCGTCAGGAGCAAATGCCGCATTACGGCCGGCTGACCTGCAAAATGCGGCCCCAAAAATTGAAAAAGCCGCCTTGTTATTGGTACAACTGGAAATTCCGCTGATAACCGTTGAATACGCCATAAACCTGGCCGCAAAAAATAAAATAAAAGTAGTGCTTAACCCTGCCCCTGCATTGATGCTTACCGACGAGTTACTGGCAAAAGTATCTATCATTACTCCCAACAAAACAGAAGCCGAACTACTAAGTGGCATAAAGGTTACCAGCCTGAAAACTGCGGAACTGGCGGCCAAAGCAATTGCAGCCAAAGGCGTAGAAACGGTGATTGTTACCTTAGGTGCACAGGGCGCATTGGTGCACCATAATAACGAATGCAAATTATACCCTGCGCCGCTTTGCAAAGCAGTGGATACCACTGCGGCAGGTGATGTTTTTAACGGCGCGCTGGCAGTGGCCTTATCCGAAGGTAAGGAAATAGCCGGGGCAGTAACTTTTGCCTGCCAGGCAGCGGCCCTGTCGGTTTGTAAGCTTGGGGCGCAGTCGTCAGCACCGTACAGGGTTGAGCTGGATGCGGCGCTTATGGCAGCTGGGGTGAATTAACTGAGACGCAAGAAGTCGAGAAACAAGAAGCAAGAGTGGAGAATTTTTATCCTGATTCCTGGTTCTTCTTGTCTCTTGCATCTTGATTTCTTGCTTCTAATTGAATATAATCCTTAATCCTAAAGCTATGTTCATCATTTCAACCTATCCTGTTGCGGTTATCTTCTGCATCATTACTATGCTTTGCTGGGGCTCGTGGGCCAATACCCAAAAAATTGCCGGTAAAAGCTGGCGGTTCGAGTTGTTTTACTGGGACTATGTAATTGGCGTGGTACTTTTCTCACTTTTATCGGCATTAACGCTCGGCAGCCATGGCGAGGGCGGCCGCAGTTTTATAACCGATTTAAAACAGGCTGATACAGATAACATTATCAAAGCTATTATAGGCGGTATTATATTTAATGCCGCCAATATCCTGCTATCGGCCGCGATATCTATCGCGGGCATGGCTGTCGCCTTCCCGGTGGGCATTGGTATTGCGTTGGTGTTGGGGGTAATTGTAAATTATTTCACCGCCCCGCAGGGCAATATCGAATATATTATCATCGGTATCATCTTAATTATGGCGGCTATCATTACCAATGCCATCGCCTATAAAAAAGCAAACCGCGTTGAAAAGAAGCTATCCTTTAAAGGTTTGCTGATATCGGTTTTGGCAGGTTTGCTGATGTCGTTATTCTATAGATTTATTGCATCGTCAATGGATTTGTCAAACTTTCAGCATCCCGCCATCGGCAAAATGACACCTTATACTGCTGTGTTTGTTTTTTCTATCGGGATATTGTTGAGTAATTTTATTTTTAACAGCGTCCTTATTTATAAACCCTTTGATGGTGCGCCAACCAATTACGCGGCCTATTTTAAAGGCAAGTTTCCGGTACATTTAACCGGCATACTCGGCGGCATTATCTGGGGTATTGGTAATTCCTTTAACCTGATAGCGGCGGGCAAGGCCGGCCCGGCAATATCTTACGGACTTGGCCAGGGCGCTACCATGGTGGCCGCCTTTTGGGGTGTTTTTATCTGGAAGGAATTTAAACAAAAAGGAGCCGGAACAGGCGGATTGATAACTGCTATGTTTGTATTGTTTATAGCTGGGTTGGGGATGCTGATTTATTCGGGAATATAGTTCGGATTTGGGATTTCGGATTTATGATAGGATAGTTCAACAATAACCACTGAGGTCACAAAGGGAAAAACACAAAGAGCACAAAGTTTTTTTCATCTCAGAGCCCTTTGTGAAATCTTTGTGACCTTTGTGGTAAAAATTCACCGCCATGCTTAATTTTAAGATGAAGAAAATAGTATACTTATCCATTATCGCTTCGTTTGTTGTTCATACAACCTTATATGCTCAACAGATCAGGTTGCAGGGCGCCACCGGCGAGATGATTGCCGGGCCGGTAAATCCATCGCAACAAAAACACTGGTTGGATACCTTAAAACAATGGCGCATCACCGAGCGCAAGAAGCTTCACTATAGCGACAAAGAATACCATCGCCCCCAGCTGAGCTGGATAAAATCCACTTTTATTTATGCCCAAATGATGGCGCACGACCGGTATTTTTACGACCCCGTCAGCGGAAAATACACCGTTAACCGTTACCTGGATGATTTGGAAAAACGCTACGGAGGTTTGGATGCGGTGCTGATATGGCCCACCTACCCCAACATCGGCGTTGATAACCGCAACCAGTTTAATTTAGTGGCCGATATGCCCGGCGGCAAAGAAGGCGTTAAGCAAATGATCAAAGATTTTCATAAGCGTGGTGTGAAAGTCTTTTTCCCCATTATGATATGGGACCATGGGACACGGAAGCCTCAATTATCCATACCTAAAACCATCGTTGCCGAAATGAAAGAACTGGGCGCTGATGGCCTGAATGGCGACACCATGACGGGCGTTACCAAAGATTTTGAGGATGCTTACATCGCCAATAACTACCCGCTGGCCCTGCAACCCGAGGTAAATATAAAAGACCTTAAAATGGTGGAATGGAACACCATGAGCTGGGGCTATTACTGGATAAAATGGGGTTCGGATAGTTTTGGCTATACACCCGGCGTATCGCTTTATAAATGGCTGGAACCGCGCCACCAGGTACATATTACCGACCGCTGGGCCATCAACAAAACCGAGGACCTGCAATATGCCTTTTTTAATGGTGTGGGCTATAACAGCTGGGAAAACGTTTGGGGAATATGGAACCAGGTACCCGACCGCTATGCCGAAGTTATCCGCCGGATTAGGATGATCCATCAGCAATTCCCGGATGTTTGGACCAGCACCGGCTGGGAGCCGCATTTCCCGGTTAAACAAAAAGGGGTATTTGCCTCAAAATTTCCGGGGAGCAGTGAGACGGTTTATACGCTGATCAATCGCGATAGCACTGAAAAAACAGGGGTTCAGCTGGTACTTCCTTATAAAAAAGAAGTGAATTATTTTGATGCATGGAATGGTGTTCAACTGCATCCTAAACGCGACGGAAATAAAATAAGCCTTTCGTTTACCATTGAGGGCAATGGCTATGGCGCGGTAGTTGAGCGGAATACCCGTCTATATCCCGTTGAGGTGGATATGTTTTTAAATGCAATGAAAAATCGCGCTCAAGCGCCTATAAACAGTTTGCCGGTAAACTGGAAACCACTGAATCAATACCTGACGCCGTTTGATAAAACCAAAAAGGTTAAAACCGCGCCCGAGGGTATGGCGTTGATACCGGCGACCGCCAACTATAATTTCCAAACTGAGGGGGTAATGATAGAAGGAGATGAGTTGCCGGCCGCAATAGGCGTGCAATATCCCTGGGAAAACCATCCCCAACGGAAACATCAAAAAACAATCCATATTGATTCTTTTTTTATTGATAAATATCCGGTAACCAATAAACAGTTTAAACTTTTTATGGATGCCACGCATTATAAACCTGCGGATAGTCACAATTTTTTAAAGGATTGGGAAAACGGCACTTACCGTGGAGGCTGGGATAACAAGCCGGTTACCTGGGTTTCTTTAGAAGATGCGCGCGCGTACGCCACCTGGGCAGGCAAACGGTTGCCACACGAATGGGAATGGCAATATGCGGCACAAGATACTGATGGTCGCCTATACCCCTGGGGCAAAAACCGCGATACCACGCTGATGCCGCCTGCGGATAACACCCGCAATATGCGTGCACCCGCCAATGTAAATACTTACCCGAATGCTGCAAGTCCGTTTGGTGTAATGGATTTAACCGGCAACGTATGGCAATGGACCGACGAATATACCGACGACCATACCCGTTCGGCTGTTTTAAAAGGCGGAAGTTACTATCATGCCCAAACATCAGGCTGGTATTTTCCGCAGGCGCAGGAAGTGAATAAACAGGCTAAATATCTGTTAATGTCACCGGGGATGGACAGGTCGGCGGCTATCGGGTTTCGGTGTGTGGTGGATAGTGATTAGAGGTTAGTTGATTAGAAGTGGGGTAAAACTTACGAAGTTTTGTAACGGCGAAGCCCTCAACGAGGCCTATAAAAACAAAACAATCCCGAGTTAAACTTCGTAAGTTTGGCGGTAAATTGCCTTATGAATTTTCCCAACGATAAAATAGAACTAATAAAAGGCGACATCACCAAAGTAAAGTTTGATGCCATTGTAAACGCTGCCAATTCATCATTATTAGGTGGCGGTGGAGTTGATGGCGCCATACATCGGGCAGGCGGTGCGGTTATTTTGGAAGAGTGCCGTAAAATTGTGGCTCGTCAGGGTGGCTGTAAAACCGGACAGGCGGCAATCACTACGGCGGGTAATTTGCCTGCAAAATTTGTTGTCCATACCGTTGGCCCCATTTGGAACGGCAAAACCGCCGATGCTCAAAAATTGGCAGATTGTTATCGTAATTCCTTACAACTGGCGGTTGACAACGATTGCAAAACCATCGCTTTCCCCAATATCAGTACAGGTGTTTATCGTTTCCCGAAACCGGAGGCTGCCGAAATAGCGGTACGAACGGTTACAGAGTTTTTAGCGGCGACTGATAAAATTGAGAAGGTGATTTTTGTTTGTTTTGATGATGAGAATTATGGGTTGTATCAAAACAAATTAACCCAGGTGTGCACGCTTGTGGTCGACTAATAGTGAGCAGCTTTATTGGGCTTCACCCAAGCTTGAGTGCGTAAATTTAGTTGCTTGAACGGACGGGGTTACGGCTATAAAACAGCTTCCCTTGAAGTATAAATAATCGGTTCGCCCAACTCGGCTTCTAAACGGGCTATGGTTTTGAGCGTTAAATTGTGGTTGCCTTTTAGCCATTTATTAATCTCCGAAGGCTTCTTTTTCATTTTCTCAGCTAAATCTTTCTGCGTGTAGCCCCTGGCTTTTAGCAGTTCATTTATCCGTAAAACAATGTCGGTATACTGGCGGACAAAAATTCTCACCTCCTCAGGAGTTTCCGCTTGTATCCTTTCAGCAACTTTGCTTCTCATATCATTTGTATTTAAAGGAAAATTTCTTCATCCCTATTATCTGACAATATTCTCCGCTGTTTATTATCAATAATGATTTCTTTAGTTCTTAATGCATCTTCTATTCGCTTTGCAAATTGACATGCTTCGATCCATTTTATATAAAGTTCTTTGCTCCCCTGATTTGTTTGTGCTGATTTCACGCCACCATTAAATAAAACTACCAGGTCGCTTCGGTTATTTATTCGTAGCGCGTATAACCGCAGCGGAAAGTTGGGGTATAGAAAAACAACACCACTTACATTTACATTGCCTTTGTTTGGTAATCCAACAACTTCGTTTTCAAATCGGTTAAATAAAGCATCAATAGCACCGTGATCTTCTCCAATACTATCCAAAACAAAACTCAAAAGTTGCTGAGTTGATTTTTTGAATTCGGGATTTGCATCGTATTTATTAAAGAACTTGTCTGTTTCGTTTTCTATAGAATCCTCCCAACGCACCGTATAAAATGTGCATTTGCTGGCTTCATCGTCCCATATTTCCAAAGCAAATATATTCACTTATAAGTTAATTTGCAAATTCAGATTATTTATCTTCAATTCATTCTCCATTATCCAAAATGAAAGCTTTTTTGGCAATCATATTAACGCCCACTGCAATCAAAATCACCAAAATACACCCTATCGCGTTAAGCCATAAATAAGCCACTACCTCAAAATAGCCTAACACACAAATAACTATTTCGGTGATAACAGCAGCTATAAATACTGCGTTTCCGCGGATGTTTTTGAGATAAAAGGCTACTACAAACACGCCTAATATCACCCCATAAATGTACGATCCTAATTTATTTACAAACTCAAGCAGGTTACCTACTTTACTGGCGTAAAGCGCCATTAGTACACATACCAGTCCCCAAAAAATGGTAGCTATGCGCGAGGCAGTGACGTAGTTTTTATCGGAAGCTGTACGATTAATTAAACGTTTGTAAATATCAACCACACTGGTGGATGCAAGTGAGTTTAGGGCGCTGGCAGTTGAGCCCATAGAGGCCAGGAAAATAATGGCGACCAACAAGCCGATCAACCCGCGCGGTAAATATTGGGTTACAAAAGTGAGAAACACATAATTGGTATCATCTTCGTTGGCTTTGGCGTTATTTTTTTTCATGATGCCGATGGCCTGCTTGCGGATGTCCGTCGCCTGTTTATCCGCCAGTTTTAACGCTGTTTGCGCCTGGTTTATTTGTACTGTATTTTTGCTGTCGAAAGCTTTGACCAGGTCATTCGCCTTATTTTTTCGAGCTTCAAATACTGCGGTATATTGGTCTTCCAGCTTGTTGTATTGGCCAGCATAGGGGCTTTGTTTTACCTGTCTTACTTCGTACTGGTTAAAAAACATGGGCGGCCTGTTAAACTGATAAAAAGCGAAAACCAATATCCCGATAAGGAGGATCAGGAACTGCATAGGCACTTTCACCAAGCCGTTCATAATTAACCCGAGCCTGCTTTGCCCGACGGAGCTGCCGGTTAAATATCGTCCTACCTGGCTTTGGTCGGTACCGAAGTACGATAATTGCAAAAAGAAACCGCCTATAACCCCGCTCCAAATATTGTAGCGATTGCTGGGGTCAAATTTCCAATCTATCACGTTCATTTTACCCAATTTGCCGGCCAGTTTAACAGCGTGACCAAAGCCTACACCATCAGGCAATAGTTTTACCACCAGCACTCCTGCAAAAAACATTCCCGAAAAAATGATGCTCATTTGCAACAGTTGTGTGTACGAAACGGCCCTGGTACCTCCGTAAACGGTATAAAATATCACCAGGCCGCCAATAAACAACGTAGTATAAACCGTGTTGATATTTAATATAGTTGATAAAATGATGGAAGGCGCATAAATGGTAATTCCTGTAGAAAGGCCGCGTTGAATCAAAAACAAAAAGGCGGTAAGCGCACGGGTTTTTAAATCAAATCGTTGCTCCAAAAACTCGTAGGCAGTATAAACTTTAAGGCGATGAAATATGGGGACGAAAGTTACGCAAAGCACAATCATGGCCAGCGGCAGGCCCAGGTAAAACTGCACAAAGCGCATCCCATCAGAATAAGCCTGACCGGGTGCGGATAAAAAAGTGATGGCGCTGGCTTGCGTAGCCATCACCGAAAGACCAACATGATACCAGGGCAGCGAACGGCCACCCATTAGGTAATGGTCGATATTTTTACTGCTGCCACTTTTCCATACACCGTAAATTACGATAACGAGCAGCGTAACGCACAGAACGATCCAGTCGGTTAAGCTCATTCAAATGCAAGGGTAATGAGCCAGAATATAAAAATAAGAAAAACCAGCCATGCGATAACAATACCGTAAAACTGGTTCCAGGTGCGTATAAACGAGGGTAGTTCAGGATCAGAAGTCTCCATGGCCTTTTACAACTGTGGCCCTGAAAAACGCTGCGAAACATAAACCTACTATGCCTAAAATGGGTACCCACCAAAGGCTGCTTTCTAATATCAGGCCAATAAACATACCGCCAAATAAACCGGCAAGGTAATAAATGGTATCGGCGCTTATTTCTTTTTCTTCTTCCTGGTGATGATGTTGTGTCATGATGCTATGTAAGTGATGATGCAAATATATAAATATAGATGCAAGAGTTAAAAATGAAGCGGTAAGAAAATTCTTGCAAGGCAAAATTTCTTGTGGAAACAGAAAATAGTGATTTGTCATCCTAAGCGCGAGCGAAGGATCTTCTCCGATATGAGTTGCGAACTATGCATTAGCAGTTATGCATGACGTTCAACATATTTCAGAAGATCCTTCACGTTGTTCAGTATGACAAAAGAAAAAAACGTGCCACTTCTACTTAAAGCTGCAATCGGGCAAATGATCATTCACCATACCGGTTGCCTGCATGTGCGCATAACAAATAGTGGTGCCAAAAAACTTAAAGCCGCGTTTTTTCATATCCTTGCTAATGGCATCGGATATGGGTGTACTGGCGGGTATGCTGGTGGTATAATTAACTATCGGTTTGCCATCGGGCATAAAACTATACAGGTATTTATCAAACGAACCAAACTCTTTTTGTACCTCAATAAACAGCTTCGCATTGTTAATAGCCGCCAGTATTTTTAAGCGGTTGCGGATAATGCCGGCATCATTCATTAAACGGTCAATATCATCCTGGTTAAAAGCGGCTACTTTCTCTACATCAAAATCGGCGAATGCTTTTCGGTAACCTTCGCGACGGCGTAATATGGTTATCCAACTTAGGCCAGCTTGCGCCGATTCAAGTATCAGAAATTCGAACAGGATTTTGTCGTCATGTACTTCCTTGCCCCATTCGTTATCGTGGTATTTTATGTATAGCTCGTCGGTTCCCGGCCAATGGCATCGTTTTAATTCCGCTGTCTGCATTTCGTTTTTTGATAAAGTAAATTAAAATTATTAGCGCAAGCTGTTCTATCAACTGGCAACACCATTCAACTCGTCCCAATACTCCACAGCTCTTCTATAATGCGGTATTACTATCGATCCGCCAACTAAATTGGCTATCATAAACACCTCGTTCATCTCATCGTGGTTAACACCAGCTTCATGGCATTTACCCAAATGATATTTTATACAATCGTCGCAACGAAGCACCATGCTGGCTACAAGGCCCAGCATTTCTTTGGTTTTTACATCAAGAGCCCCATCGGCATAAGTGGTGGTATCCAGCGCAAAAAAGCGTTTAATATTGGTATTGGCGGTTTCCATAATCCTGCCATTCATTTTGGTACGATAGGATTCAAATTCTTCTACAAGAGACATATTATTTTGATTTCGGATTTCGAATTGTTTAAATTCGAATTTTGGATTTATTTTGATTTGCGCAATTTATAGATAATGTTCAAATATTTTTCCATTTTAAAGTCATCACCTATTGGTTAATCAAATTCAAAATTCTTAATTTCACAAGTCAATAAATCCCATCCCGATAGCTATCGGGACGAACATCCCAAATCCGAAATCAAAATGGAAAGCCTGTCGCCCAATATTTTTGTAAATAATATGAGTGAAACTATTGAGTTTTATCAATCAATAGGTTTCTCGGTTGTTATGACGGTACCCGAAGCCGGCAACGATTTTGTTTGGGCCATGATGATCAATGGCAATGTGACCTTTATGTTTCAAACTTTTGTAAGTCTGGGCGAGGAACTGCCGGAAATTAGTCGTCACAACGGCGCGTCACTGTTATTCTACATAAAACTACCCAAAATCAGGGAATTTTTTGAGCTGATAAAAGACAAGGTTACCGTGTTTAAAGGCCTTGATAAAACGTTTTACGGAGCAACGGAATTTTCTATACTGGACAATAACCACTACGTGCTGACTTTTGCGGAGGACGAGGAATGATCACATTTATCCGTGCCGACCATTTTCATGTGTGCGTACCCGAAGAGCGGCTGGAAGAAGCCAGGGCTTTTTATGCTAATATAATTGGCTTGCAGCCCGTTTACAGGCCCGATGTATTTGGCGCGCCGGGATATTGGTTTGATATTGGTAATGTTCAATTGCATGTCGGGGTTGAACCATCGTTACCCCGCTCCATTCGGCATACCGCGCTCCAAATTACTGATATTGAAGCGGCAAAGAAACATTTACAAAAGCATAACGTAGAAATAGTGGATGAGCCGCCAATTCCGGGACGTACCAGGTTTTCCTTTGTCGACCCATTTGGTAACCGGATGGAATTGCTGCAATACGATTTAACATAACAACAAAAAACATAGCTTATGAAATTCATTTCGCCCAGGGTACACGCATTTATCGATCTGCTGGTAGTTGTATTTCTGTTTGCATCGCCAACCGTTTTTGGCTTCACCGGTACGCTGGCTATGTTCACTTATGTGCTGGGTATCATCCATCTGCTGCTTACCCTGTTAACGGATTTTAGCATGGGTGTTGTAAAAATTATCCCCCTGCCCATACATGGTGTTATTGAATTTGTGGTAGGCGTAGTATTAATTGCCTTAGCCTATACCCTTTTTAAAAACTATCCGGATGGCACACTTTACTATGTTATTTTTGGCACCATAGTATTGCTAACCTGGCTGGTTACTGATTATAAGGGTATTCAGTCTTGAGTCTCAAGCCGAAAGTCTTCAGTCTTTAATTATTAATGACTGTTTTAACATTCCCGACTTGAGACTATTGACTTCTGACTACTGCCCTGAGGCTATATCCTTCCAATTCACGCCAAACATCCTTTCTATCAATTTCCCGTAAGGGTCAATTCCAACCCTAACTGGTTTGCCTTTAACTATCGCGGTAATAGTGTGCTCACCATAAGTGAACTTATACTTTTTCAGATATAGCGGGTTAACCTGGCCGCGGCCCTCCTTGTTTTTTGTATCAGCTCCAAATATGCCAATGTCTATGTAATCGTTCATTTGCATGGCGGGCACATCGTTACCTTTAGCATCAATATACACTTTACCCGCGTTCACCTTCAGGGTTACTTTATACTCGTTGTTTTTACCAGTTGGAACAGCTTTTACGTCGGTAACAGAATTTTCGTAAAGGGTTAATTTTTGCCAGGTATCAGTTAAATAATATTGCATCGAATCGGGGGTATGCTTTTGCAGGTAACGGTATAAATCGTTACTGCCGGCATAAGGCGGTTTATTTTTAAAGGCATAAGCATTTTTAAACTCGCGAAGGGCCATGTTCAGGCTATCCTCACCTATCAGGTCGCGTAATCCGTACATCGCTATGGCCGCTTTGCCGCCCCATTCAAACCATGTATCGGCTTTTATCAGCGGATGTTCTTTTTCTTCCATCCGCCTGCGTATAAAACTGTAAAATTGTATCTGGTCGTTTAATATCCACCTCATGTTATCCTTACCGTATTTCTTTTCCATCAACACCAGTGCGCTGTAGGTTGATAATCCTTCTGGAATATCCAGCGAACCAACGGTGCTGTTTGGCGCCACCTGGAAACGCCACCATTGCTGGGCGGCTAACTTGGCCGCGTTGAAATAGCAATAGTCGGTTTGATTTACGTCGTCAAAATGGGCGTTCCAGCTATTGTATTCGGCAAAAGTATCGTAGCCGGTAAACGAACCTTCGCGCGGACCATAAATAGAAGTTTCGGCAAGATTCATACTGCTGAACGGATAATCGCCGTAGGCTTTGCTGTAATAAGTTAATCCATCTTTATAACCAGCCATAAACCTGCCGACATTGGCATTATGTGCGGGATGGTAATACACGTTAAGGTTTACTTTATGACCCAGTTGCAAACTATCCTTAAGTACAGCGTACCTGGCCGACACCGCAACAAACGGCGCGTACATTCCCGGTTTATCCTGCACAAAGTGAAAATAATTGCGGCCGTTTTGCCGCCACTGTTTTTTTAACTCGCCTGACCCGATAACTGTTTGGTCGCCTGCAGTACCGATAGTCAAATCATAACTTACCAGGTCACCGGCGGCCCCGGATTTAAGCGTACTGATGCCTTTTGGGTCATTCTGCGCTATCTCCTCTTCTTCTTTAGGTGGCAAGCCAGCTTTTTTACGCTCGTACGGGCTCGACAGCTCGTCATCGTCATCATATCCGAGTCCGGGCAGGCCGCCGGTAAAGAAGGACCCGTTGCGTAATAGTTTATCGCCATACAAGCCATTACTAAAGCCGCTAAATCTTACCGTTGAGTTTAATTCCATCATGGCCGAATCACCCGGGGCGAGCGGGGTTACCAACGTGTACAAACGGAAATCGGAAGTGTCATTTTCGGGTCTGAACATACTGAAAAAACCGCGTTTATAAATCAAGGGGCAGGTGAACGGAACCGCCCTTCCATTTAATTTAAGCGTATAGTCAGTAAGCCCATCAGCGTCAAGCAATATTTTTGAAATTGGCTGGTTGTTTTTATTGGTAATGGTTATAAAAGCCTTTACCTGTTGCCGCTGCTGATCAGGATATAAATCGGCATACACTTTAAGCCGGGTTATTTTGGGTAGCGGAAGATTTTGGTATTGCTTTAAACTTTTTTCGTAAATAATAGCCCTGTTGTCTGATTCACCCTTGGTTAAAAAATTGTTGAGGTAACTCACGTTATAATAGACATAGCCCCCAACGGCTAAAAATGCCAGTAATGTTACGGCGGTAAACAGCCGTGTTTTGTTATCGAAACGTTCAGCAATTAGCTGTAGTCTTTCTTTAAATGATGTGGTTACTCCACGGTAATAAAATAAGGCTGAAATGATAATTAGTAACCCCGCGCAAAGCAGCCAGTACAGGTTAAACCAGCTAACCGGCGCTAACATGTGGCCCATGCCGTCCATATCTGATACGCCAAACCACGGCGTATAGGAATAAAGCAATGGGTTATAATTAAAAATGCCGGAGGTGCGTAAAAAGAAAACGCCTACCCAAATGGCAATCGCAATGCCGTGGCCAACAAATTTATTGTTCACCAGCACATGTACCACGTAGGCAAACACAACCATTTCTAATAACCGGGGTAACAGCACAACAAACAAATAAGTAAGATAAACCGGGAAGTTAAACTGGTGAAAACCTTTCAGTACCTGCACCACAAAACCGGCGAGCAGCGGAATTATCGATAACCCAACACCTAATATAAGCAGCGTGATGAGTTTGGAGCCGTTTAAAACCCAATTTGGCGGCGGCAGCGAGTCGTTGATAAATGAGTAGCGTGTAATCCTGTCGCGGTGCAGGGTTTCGCCGGTGTAAAACACGATGATAAAAAAGATGAAGAACGGAAACACGTCGTTAAAAATATCCAGCAGCACAACCGTACGCGGAAAATCGGGCACGCCATTATTATTGCTGCCCATCCAAAATACAAATGCCAGGAATACCATACCACTTGAAAGGATAATCCAAAAATAGTTGTCGCGGGCTATGTTGAGCAATTCTATCCGGGTGAGATTAAGCAGCGTTTTGCGATTGTAATTCCCGACGAAGCTGGTGTTTACGTTGATAATTTCACCTTTTTTTCCCGGGATGGTGTCATCAACAACCAAATCTTTATCCCTTTTACCGCTAAAGAATTTTTCGAAGCTAAAGGTGAAATAAGTGTACAATAAAATAGCTATTCCTATCCCCGACCAAAGCAACCGGTTTAACAAAAAATCGCCGGTAACTGGGAAAAGAGTATTGTTTAAGATACCTGACGGTGTATTCATAGTGCCAAGCCTCACACCGTTCAGCGCAAAAGGATCGGCCAGGTTAATTACCGTTGCGTTGTGAATGTAATTTAGGAAAAAAAACGAAAGAAAATAACCCAAAAATAACAGGATACCACCGGTGTAAATCACCTTTACATTGCGCGTAATAGCCACTAATCCAAAAAACAAGCAAGAGGTAAATATGAGGTTGGGTAAGGCAATCGTAAAAAACGGGTGCAGGTAATAGATCAGCTTATTTGGCCCATATTGTTTAGCGTCGCGCCAGCCCATAGCCGGCCCAAGCTTAGTACCAATATATGCCCCGATAATTACCGAACTTGCTATAAACAGCATGCAGGCAAACGAGCCCAGGAAACGGCCCCAAAAATAACCGGCCTTTGTTATAGGATAAGTAAGGTAATAGTCCTTGGTGTTGTATTCAATATCGCGGTAAAGCGATGTGCCCATGATGGACGAACTTACCAGCATCATCAGCATGGTGATACCGGCGCACCACATGGCTATTAAATATGGAGCGTTAATGTGCTCTTTTTCGGCCACCGGTAACGAACCAGTTGCAAAGGTGCCGATGGTAAAAATAATGGCCGCAGCAAAGTACAGGTACATGGCGGGCCTGCGGATCCGGTTTTGGATCTCGAAAACAAATATTTTAAGAAACATGATTATCGGAGTTTAATGTTAGGTTAAATCGTGTTTACATCTACCCTTGTGGCGATATTGCTGAAATATACATCCTCCAGATTGGGCACAGCCGGCACAAAACCATTTCCGGGGTTGGTTTCCTGCAATACCCTGATGTGCAGCTTGCCTGCCTTTAATTGGGTGGATATTACAGAAAAATCGTCCTGGTAGTGGCCCAACTCTGCTTTATCAATGGCTTTGCTATAAATTTTACCTTCCATTTCGCTTACAGCAGTGTCCGGCTCGCCGGCGTATAGTACTTCGCCCATGCAGATGATGGCAAAGTTGGAGCATAGCGTGCTTACATCCTCCACAATATGGGTGGACAGGATCACAATGGTATTTTCGCCAAGGCGGCTCAACAGGTTATAAAACCGGTTTCGTTCGGCTGGGTCAAGGCCGGCGGTTGGCTCATCTACGATGATTAGCTTTGGATTACCGATTAATGCCTGTGCAATGCCAAAACGCTGCTTCATCCCACCCGAGTAAGTACCCAGGTGTTTCTTTTTATCTTTTGATAAATTCACGTTATCCAGCAGCGAATTCACTAAATCTTTACGCTCGGTTTTATTGCCGATTCCTTTTAGTTGCGCAATATGATCAAGCATCCGCTCCGCTGATATTTTGGGATACACGCCAAATTCCTGCGGTAAATAGCCCAATAGCTGGCGTACCTCCGTTTTGTTTTTAAGCACGTCCAATCCGTCTAAAAAAACGCTGCCCGAGTCGGCTTCCTGTAGTGTGGCAATGGTGCGCATTAGCGATGATTTGCCAGCGCCGTTTGGCCCCAATAATCCAAACATCCCGTTTTCGAGGATTAAGGATACGTCTTTTATAGCCTGTACACCGTTGGGGTAGGTTTTATTCAGGTTTTTAATAGTTAATTTCATTTTTTTATTGGTTTTTGGTTATTTAATATCTGTTGCGCAACGCCGTTCAATTCAAGCCGGGCGCTGTCGGCCAGGTGGTAGTTAAAGCTGGTTATGCTGCCGTCATAAATCATTAGCCTGCTTTTACTGCCTATGTTAAATGAGGCATTTCCAAATTGATTATCCTCGAGTACAATGGTCTTCGATGCGCTGACCGGACTTTTGCCGCTGGTTACATTAAGGTTTTTGATGGCATTGTGATCAAAAACAACCGTACTACCATAATCCTGGTTAACGTTTAAAGTATCCTGCTTAAAACCGTTGATCAATACATCTTTCATGTGCCATTCATCACGCACTATGGTGTCTATATAGGGTTTACCCTTATTAATATAATAGCGGGCGTTTACATTTACAGTTACCAGTTTAGGGCAGCGTATAACTAACAAATAGGTATTCCGGTTAAATAGATACCCGTCTTTAAATTCGGCGGTGATTTGAATTTTCCGCCCGGTTTGTACAACCCTCACATATTCCAGGGCCACAGAATCAACCCGTACGCTAAAGGGACCCTGTTCAAATTTCACATTTGCGGCTGAAGACGAAATGACATCTACCGTATCAAAATCCTTATTTTTTAACGTGGTGTAACCATTATATATATCCTTATACCGCCCTGAATCATAGGCTTTTTTTAGCAGCAGGTCATAATATCCCAGTGATATTACAACAAAAAGCGCCGCGATAAATACTAAAATATTACTTGTTCTCATTGTCCTTCTCCGTTGTGTAGTGTTCCAATTTAAATTGTTCGTACCGTTGCTGTAAATCTTCCAGGCTTATATCCAGCAGGTAAATACTCCTGAAAAAACCGGCAAGATCCTGTTCAATAAATCGTTCCTTGCGATAGGCCTTTACCTTTTCCAGGCCCTGGGGGGCTACAAAAAGGCCCAGTCCTCTTTTATTGTATATTACTTCCTGCACTTGCAAAAATTCGTAAGCCCGCATTACGGTGTTGGGGTTAACCTCCAGCTCAACTGCCATATCACGTACCGAGGGTATTTTTTGTTCGGCCGGCCATTTGCCCAGCAATATATTTTCGCTTACAAAAGCGGCAATTTGCAGGTAAATAGCTTCGTTGTCTCTAAATTCCATTTTGTTGCTATTTAAATTAAACCTGCTTTTCTTTTAACCGGTAATAAGATGCCACCCAAAGCATCAGCGCTAAAACCGAAATGAGGTATACGATATACGGATCGGGCATATTATTAAAATTAATGTCCATTATGCGGCCATTTTCTATAAACCGAACGTTGCCAAAGGGTACAGGGACGCCAATATTTCGCCCCAATAGTATATTAAGGGCTATTTTATTAACAAAAATGATTGTGGCAAACAATATGAAAAACACAAAACCTGTTTTAATAAAATGAAGTTTTTCGAAAAATATAGCGCCAAAAAGGGCAACCGCATGAAGAAACGCATACAAAATATATACTTCTAATATATGCCGGTCAAAAACATCAAAAAAATCGGGTTGGTTACCTGGCAGGTGCTGAATATTTACCGCAAGCATTACCGCCGCCCAAAAAACTGTGACAAAAACTACCAGGAATATTACAAATGAATACAGCCAGGCTACCAGGTACTTTTCTAAATGCGATGCGGGTAAAGTGAGAGCCGACACCGCACTTTTCTTATCGCCGATGCCCGCAAATACGGTGCTGGTAAAAAATGTACCTGCAAATAATAAAATCGGGATAAAAATAGCCGCCTGAAAACTCTTATTTACCGGAATTTGTATCATATACACCACAAAACTGCCGCCCAGCACCATGAAACCCATCAATACGATCAAACTCATCAGGTAGCTTTTGTAGTGTTCAACAGTGTGTTTTATAAACAGCCTGCCAAAACGTTCTAAGTTAAAAATGTCGTTCATTTTAGTTTGTCTTTAAAATTTCTAAAACCTGTTTATTGCCGCTGATGATGGCATTGAAAAGCAGCTCCAGATCAACCTTGCTGAATTTACCGGTAGTGTTGCGCAGGATGGCATTTTTACCGCGCATTGCTTCTTCCTCGTATATCACCGGCAAGTCCTTTACATCGGGGTATACGCCAAAAGTCAGTCGGCTTGCTATTTCGTCGAGTGATTGGTTAACGGCAATTTCGCGATCGTGCAATACCAGCAGTGTATCTATTAGGCTGTCAAGGTCACGTACCTGGTGGGTTGATATCACGATGCAGCGATCCTCAGTAAGTACCGATGCTATTAGTTTGCGGAATTGTATTTTTGATGGAATATCCAGTCCATTGGTGGGCTCATCCATAATGAGCAACCCCGTATTGGTAGCCAGTCCAAAAGCAATCATCGCCTTTTTTTGCTGACCGTATGATTGTTTGTCCATTACCGAATCAATATCAACGTCGAGGGCCTTCAAGTAATGATAAAAGTCGCTTTGGCTAAATTGGGGGTAAAAGCCTGCTGTATTGGCAACAAACTGCACCGGGGTAAGGTGAGGCATAAACAACTCTTCGGCAATAAAGTAAATATCCTGCAATACAGATACCGGTCTGTTGGCAACGTTAATAGCATTATAAAGACAGCTACCTTTAACCGGGAAAGCGAGGCCCGTCATATTTTTTAACAGCGTTGATTTCCCTGCACCGTTTTTGCCGAGCAAACCATAGATGTGCCCTTGCGCTAATTGCAGGTTAAGGTCCTTAAAAAGTAGTGGCTTATGCGGGTATCCAAAACTTAAACTTTTTATTTCTATCATTTGTTAGTGTATTAGTGTGATAGTACACTACAAATGTAATACGATTTATTTAAGATGCAAATGTTTTTTTAAAAAATATTTTTAGTTCATTGTTCGTAACCAATTGTAAAAAATTGCATCATTAAGAAGCATCTGCACAGCAAAAAGTATTTTTACCTATATTTCGTTTTTAAATGGCTGCCAACATTTTCTGCCCTTATGATTGTAAAAAAATATTTTTATATCGTATTCATATTGATTGCATCGTCGTGTAAAAATACATTCAACAATGTGCCCGACAGCGGGGAGCGCGCATTCAGGGACCCGGTAATTGAGCCTTTAAAATTCACATCAGTCAAAAAAATTAATTGGGCAAAAATCCCTACGGTAAATATTATGCCGGTTATTAAGGATTTCAGCATGGCCAAACTGCCCGAACAATCTTATAAAACCGCCGGCACGGCAATCGTTATAAAGCCTGTTACCCCAGTTGCTTTTGATTTTAACTCGCTGCCTGTAAAAGATTTGGATATTGATAAGCTTTCTGCCAAAGCTTTGGATTTTAAGTCGTTTGTTTTGCCGCCGCCTCAAATCATCAAATCGGGCGAACTGCACTTAAAAAATAAAGACCTGCTGCTTTACGAATTTGGCGAAACCGCCGGTCTGCAGGCCGACTGGATAACCTGTTTGTATAAGGATAATGAGGGCTTTTTGTGGATTGCCACCTACTGGGGGCTTTTCAGGTACGATGGCGACAGCCTTTCATTATTTGTTCCCGGCCCTATCGACCATAATGTGAACAGCATAGTGGAGGACAAGTTCGGCCGTATTTGGGTGGGCGAAAATGGTGGCGGCATTTTGGTATTGGATTTAAAAAAGGGTATCCTGCGTAAAACCAATGAGGATAGTGGTTTAAACAGCAGCAAGGTATTGCGTATGATGCTGGATAAACAGGATCGGCTGTGGGTTACCTATACCAGCGGCGGGGTAGATATCATCAACACTAAAACAGAAACTGTAGCATTGCTTGACGAGAGCCACGGCTTATCCACATCAAAATCAACCCGCCAGGTAGTACAAGATAATAAAGGTGATGTCTGGATAGCAACTGATGGCGGCGGATTAAACTATATAGACCTGGCCAATAAAAAAATTAAATACCTGGATAAAGCACATGGCTTAAGTTCCGACTCATTAAGCAAGGTAATCTACGACTACCATGGTCATGTTTGCATCGGGTTTGACGATGGAGCCATTGATGTAATTAACCCGCAAACCAATAGCATCCAACCCATTAAGGAGCTTCAGCAACGCAACGTTAGTTTGACTAATTTATTTGAAGATAGCAAGGGGAAAATTTGGGTGGGTACCAATACCGGCGCGTATGTGCTAAATGCTGAGAAAACAAAATTAAGCAATATCACAACCTCCGATGGCTTGAATGGACAAGCCATTCAACGAATAGATGAAGATAACGACGGCCAGGTTTGGATTGCAACAAATGCCGGGTTGAATGTGATTAACAATCATAAAATAATTGCTGAACATATTGGCAACGAACGAACTGCCACCATTTTTGAAGATGCACAGGGACTGATATGGCAGGGCACCAATAACGGCATCAATATCATTAATCGCAGTACCAATACTATTAAACACCTGGGCGTTGCGCAAGGGCTCACCAATGATAGCATACAAACCATTAAAGAAATACAGGGCAATATTTTCATTTGCACCAACAGAGGTTTAAATGTTATTGACGGCGGCAGGTCGTCACTTTTTCAAATAGGCCCAGAGCAAGGCTTCACCAATAAAATTATACTGTCTATCGTTCCGGATAAAGCAGGCAGGCTATGGATAGGCGGCGACCAGGACGGTGTGGATGTTTATGATCCGTCAAATAGTACACTCAAACATATTGGCAAGGCCCGCGGCTTGAGCGACGGTTATTATATTGACGATATGAGGGCAGATAGCCGCGGACATATTTGGGTAAGTACCCGGCTGGGCGGCGTCGATGAAATTGACCCGGATAACTGGACCATTAAGTATTTGAATATCATAAACGGTTTAAAAGTTTTGTCGCCGGATGAGCATGGTAATATGTGGATCGGAACCATCAACGGCATCTGCATTGCCGACTGGAAAAACAATACGCTTACCAGGTTTGCGGGCCCCCAGGGGTTAATTAATGAGAAAGTAGTATCACTAATTCCATATAGGGGGCACATGTACGCCGGCACCTATAAAGGCATCACCGAAATAACGCCGCCGGCAACGGGTATCAACAACAGCAAAAAATGGGGCGTTAAGTCGTTTGGTTCTACCTATGGCATTTCTAAAATAAATATAGGCTCTTCTCTTACCGATTTGATCACTAAAGACGGTTTGTACTGCTGGGGGGATGCCGGATTAAACCTGCTGGACTTATCGAAAACGGCTAATCCTGTTGCACCTGTATCCATTACCGGGTTAAACATTATGGACGAGCCAAAGTTTTTTGTTAACCGTGCGCAATTTGAAACGCAGGGAAAAGACACCCTTTGGGAGCGGAATGATACGACCATTAACAAAGCTAAAACCCATACAACCGCCGAAAACGACCCGGATAACGGATTAAGCTGGAATGGGGTTAGCGGCCCGTATAATATGCCCGATAATTTACAGCTGTCGTACGATCAAAATTTTATTCAGTTTCATTTTAACAGCTTAAACTTAACCAAGTACGATACTACCCGGTACCGCTACAAGCTATCGGGCGCTGATGAAAAATGGCACGAAGTGAACAATTTTACCTCGAGCCGCAATTACTTTAGCCTGTCGCCGGGTAATTATACTTTCGAAGTTATTGGGCGGGCTGCTGATAAGGGTTGGAGCGCGCCTGCAAAATTCAGTTTTTCTATCGGCTATCCCTGGTGGCAAAAGTGGTGGGCATGGTTGCTTTATATTGCTGTGTTTGCGGCAGTAGTTTGGCTGTTTGTATACTACCGGTCGCTACAGTTGGTTAGGGATAAACGCCTGCTGGAGCATAAAGTACAATTGCGAACCGAAGAGGTTTTACAGCAAAAAGAGGAAATAGAAGCGCAACGCGATAACCTGGAAAAAGCTGTGGACGAATTGAAGATTACGCAATCGCAGCTTATTCAAAGCGAAAAACTGGCTTCGCTGGGTGAGTTGACTGCCGGCATAGCGCACGAAATACAAAACCCGCTGAATTTTGTAAATAATTTCTCGGAAGTAAGCGTTGAGATGATCAATGATTACAAGGAAGATATTGGCCGTGAGCCTGAAGGTCTTGAAGCTGAACTACTTGAAAACCTGGAACAAAACCTGCAGAAGATAAACCAACATGGCAAACGTGCCGGCGGCATTGTGCGCAATATGCTAATGCACTCGCGCACCAATAGCGGCGACCGTGAGCTGACCGACATTAATGCCTTAGCCGACGAATACATGCGCCTGGCGTACCATGGCCTAAAAGCAAAAGACAAAACATTTAACGCCGCCATTACTACCGATCAGCACAATAAACTACCCAAAGTAAAGATAGCCCCGCAGGACGTTGGGCGGGTGTTGCTCAATATATTTAGCAACGCCTTTTATGCTGTTCATCAAAAACAAAAAAAGAACATCGCAGGCTACCAGCCCCAGGTAAAACTAACCACTACAGGCGATAAAACCCATGTTGAAATAAGGATAAGGGACAATGGCGACGGTATACCGGAAAATATAAAAAACAAAGTAATGCAGCCCTTTTTTACAACCAAACCAACGGGCGAAGGTACGGGGCTTGGGCTTTCTATCAGCTACGATATTATTGTGAAGGGGTATGGCGGGAGTATTGATATTAATACGGAACCTGGTAGTTACACTGAGTTTGTGGTGACTATTCCTGCGTAAGGTTAGCGAAATCGTGAGTACCCTGGTACAAAAAATTGAAGCATTTACAGAACGTACAGCGACTAAATTATTGCCGTTGGCTTCAGCCAACGGATAATCTAAGCAATTGACAAGGCTTTAGCCGAAATGGCTACCATGCCTAACTACAGCATAGCGATTATTTCGGCTAAAGCCTTTTTAGATTAATATAAGTCCCGTTGGCTAAAGCCAACGGCAATGATTTTTTTACCGGAGCGACAACACAGATTATTCTCCCAACGAATTGCGTAATTTTACCACTTGTACCGTTAGTAGCCCGTGAGCAAACAACCCAATATCCAACTCGAAGTCCCAGCCACATTCCACCAGGTTATCCTGCATAACCTAACCATACCTGCATTAACCGAAGCACTCATCTCCCGTCATACCTCCGTTGATGCGGATGTTGATTCATTGGCATATCACTACATTTTTCCAAAACAGCTCGAAATTAACCAGGGACTGTTTACCAATTCGCGTAATGCGCAAATCTTTCCGCCGGTTGCCGTTGTACAACAAAGTGAAAACCTGTTTTTAACCTGCGAATGCAATGCCGCACCAGGAAAATTATGCGAGCACCAGGCCAGTGTTTTAACAGCCATCCTGAAAAAGGAAGATTACCGTGTTTTTTTTGATACAGAGCTTCGCCATCAAAAGCTAAAAAAGGTTGCTGTTGATTATGGGCTGGAAAACGAAACGGATCTTGATAGTTTCTTTAAAATTGACTACGCAAACAAGCAACTGCAAATATCCTCTACATTGCCTGAACTGTTACCGGTAACAAGGGAGTCGTTAAATTCATTAAAATCCATCATTGTTGCCAACAACGAGCCCGCAGTTACGGACGATTACCAAACCTGCATCGTACTCAAACAGCATAAATATTATAAATACCTGTACGTTGAGCTATATAAAGCCCAAACAACAAAAGAGGGCAAAGTTAAAAACCCCTTAACACCTGTGCCCCCGCTCGATTTAATATGGAATACAAACGACAGCGAAGAGGTGAAATTTTTTACCGGGGTACATAAATTTCAAAACCACATTAACAAAACCGTTAGCGATGCGGATATCACCGCGTTAAAGGCCGTTGTTAAAAACCCGCTGGGTTATGAGTTTTACTATCATGACAATGAAGTTTCCGAAAATATAACCGCTTCATCCATTTTCCCGGTTAATGTTGGTTTATTAAGCCATGAGCCTAAATTAACCGTTAACCCTAAAGATCAGTTTTTTGAATTGGCAGGCAGTTTGGACATTGGGGGCAAGGTTTATGAACTGAAAGATTTAAATATTTGGTTTACCTGTTTTGTACGGGCGGGCGATGGCTTATATCTTGCCAATAATTTGCAGGTGCTTAATGTTATTGGTTTGTTAAGTAAAAAGCAGGAAAATCTGCTGGTCCACGTTTCTAAGTTCAATGAGTTTAAAACGCAGTTGCTGACTAAGCTCGAAGAAAAAATCAGTGTCGATTATCAGCATATCCCCCCGGCAACACCCGTTCAGTTAGCGCAGGAGGGCTTTAATAAGGATACCGAAAAAATTATTTACCTGTCTGACTTTGGACAGCATGTAATGATTATCCCGGTGATGCGCTATGGCGAAGTAGAAATTTCTATCCGCACCAAAAAACAAATTTATACTACTGATGAAAAAGGCAAAGAGTTTAAGGTATACCGCGACGAAGAAGAGGAAAACAACTTTACCGCGTTACTCATCAGGCAACATCCTTATTTTGAGGAACAGTTAACCGACCAACTGGATTATTTTCACCTGCATAAAAAACGCTTTTTGGATGAGGACTGGTTTTTAGATGTTTTTGAAGAATGGCAACGGCATGGCATTACGATACTGGGTTTTAATGAACTGGAAGGGAACAAACTCAATCCGAACAAAATAAAAATTACTATAAAGGTGTTAAGCGGCCTCAATTGGTTTAATGCCGATGTAAACGCCAAGGCCGGTAAAACAAAAGCTGCCTTAAAACAAATATATCGTGCTGTAAAAAACCGCACCAAATATGTGCAACTGGATGACGGCACCATGGGCATACTTCCTGACGAATGGCTGGAAAAATTCACCCAGTATTTTAACTCGGGCGAAGTTTATGATGATGATACGCTCCGCATCTCTAAAAGTAACTATACCGTTATCGAAGCCCTGTTTGATGAGCAAATGCTGGATGAAGAGGTAACCGGCGAGATTGCCATCTATCGCCAAAAGCTCGAACATTTTGATGCCATTAAATCGGTAGCTGTCCCTGCTGGTTTACAGGGTGAACTTCGCCCCTACCAGCGGCAAGGCCTCAACTGGCTTAATTTCCTGGACGATTTTAATTTTGGCGGCTGCCTGGCCGACGATATGGGACTGGGAAAATCGGTGCAGGTTATTGCGTTTATCCTTTCCTTACGGGACAAGGTGAAGCAAAATACCAACCTCATTATTGTGCCCACCTCACTCATTTTTAACTGGCAGCACGAGATTGAAAAATTTGCGCCCTCCATACGCGTGTTAACCCTTTACGGTACCGACCGTATTAAAAACATTAATGACTTTAGCCAGTACGAAGTTGTGCTTACCTCGTATGGCACCTTGCTTTCGGATGTTGTTTTTTTGAAGCACTACGCATTTAATTATGTGTTTTTGGACGAATCGCAACAAATAAAAAACCCCGACTCGCAACGATATAAAGCGGCTTGCCTGCTAAAATCGCGTAACCGGCTGGTAATAACCGGTACACCGGTTGAAAACAATACATTTGATTTGTATGGGCAACTGTCCTTCGCCTGCCCCGGTTTATTAGGCAGTAAGCTGTATTTTAAACGGCTGTATTCAACCCCTATTGATCAGTTTAAAAGCAGCGTACGAGCTGCCGAATTGCAGGCCAAGGTAAACCCGTTTATCCTGCGCCGTACCAAACAGCAGGTAGCCGCTGAGTTGCCTGAGAAAACCGAAATGGTTTTATACTGCGAAATGAAGCCCGAACAGCGTGCTATTTATGATGCTTACGAAAAAGAGTTCCGCGAATATATTTCGGCCCTTACCGGTGATGAATTGGATAAAAGTTCGATGCATGTATTAAAAGGCATCACCCGCCTGCGGCAGATCTGCGATTCGCCGCTGCTGATAGAAGGCGAAAAGATCCCGGGCAGTTCATCGGCCAAAATTGACATGCTGGTTGAGGAAATAGAGGGCAAAATACACCGGCATAAAATACTGGTGTTTTCGCAGTTTGTTTCCATGCTCGATTTGATCAGAACCGAATTGAAAAGCCGCGACATTAAGTTTACTTATCTAACCGGCCAAACCCGTAATCGGCAGGCCGTTATTGAAGAATTTCAAAACCATACCGAAGTGCGGGTTTTCCTCATCAGCCTGAAAGCAGGAGGCACCGGCTTAAATTTAACCGAAGCTGATTATGTTTACCTGGTTGACCCGTGGTGGAACCCTGCAGTAGAGAACCAGGCTATTGACCGTTGTCATCGTATTGGGCAGGATAAAAACATTGTTGCCGTACGGTTGATATGCCCCGATACCGTAGAAGAAAAAATGATGGTGATGCAGGAAAACAAACGCGATTTGGCCAATGATTTAATAAAAACCGAAAACTCGTTTTTTAATGCGTTGGGTAAGGATGATTTGCTTGGGTTATTGAGTTAGGTTTTATTAAATATTATTTACATCTTCGTTTTGCAAATGAAAATCAATAACACATATAATGTTACCTGGTGGCGCATAAAAACATGCCGGCCGGTTCCGTTATGTCTGTTTTAAAATAAACGACAATATAGTATAGCAGCCCGGCAAGTTTTTGCCGGGCTTTTTTTTTGAATTTTTATCACAAAATAACATGGCTTTTAAATTAAACGGCGTCGTTCCATGGGGGCGCACACGCAATGAGTATGAAAAAATGTTCGACCTTACGGAGGCAGATAGGAACAAGAGAATTATCGGCTTTGGCGACGGCCCTGCAAGCTTTAATGCTGAAATGTATGCGATGGGTAAGCATGTAATTTCGCTTGATCCCATTTATCAGTTTACTACGGCACAACTGCAAAAGCGCATCGGCGAAACTTGCGTGGAGGTTATAGCCCAAACAAAGGCCAACCAGGGTAATTTTGTTTGGGACACTATAAAAAGCGTAAACCAACTACAGGAAATAAGAATGGGTGCAATGACACGCTTTTTAGCCGACTACGAATTAGGGTTAGCCCAAAAAAGATACGTGGCGCATTCGTTGCCAGGCAAAACTGATTTTACTGACAACGAGTTTGAACTGGGTTTATGCTCGCACTTTTTGTTGCTATATGCCGGGTTGGGACTTGATTTCCATAAGGCCGCAATAAATGAAATGATGCGGATTTGTAAGGAAGTCAGGATATTTCCGATTTTAACGCTCAATGGGCAAAAGCCCGATTTTTTAGCCGAGTTTTTGTTTTTTTTGAATAAAGATTATCAAACACAAATAAAAACGGTGGGATACGAATTTCAAAAGGGCGGCAATGAAATGCTGGTGATTGTAAAATAAACTTGTTGCAATAAAATGAGATTTAAATATAGTAAAGGGCGAATGGTTGCCGTAACTTTATAAATCAATCTATTACACCTAAAAATTAAAATATCTATGAAAATCATTATCGTCGGCGCCACTGGCACCATCGGAAAACACATTACCTCCGCCTTAAAAAAAGACCACGAAGTGATAACAGCAGGCTCAAAAAGCGGCGATTTACAGTTGGATATTACCTCCCCGGCTTCTATTGAACATTTTTTTGAACAAACCGGCAAATTTGATGCACTGGTAAGCGCAACAGGCAGCGCGCACTTTGGCCCTTTAATTACCATGACCGATACCGATTTCCGGATAGGCATAAACAGCAAGCTGATGGGGCAAATTAATTTGGTTTTAATAGGGCAGCATTATATTAATCCTAAAGGTTCATTCACCTTAACATCAGGGATATTAAGCGAAGACCCTATTGTACTTGGCGCAAACCTAAGTGCCGTAAACGGGGCAATAAATGCGTTTGTTAAGTCGGCAGCAATTGAACTGGATAATTCAGTGCGTATCAACGCGGTAAGTCCGGGTGTATTTGAGGAGTCGTCCGGTTATTTTCCCTATTTCCCGGGGCATATCCCCGTAAAAATGGACCGGGTAACGCAGGCGTACATTAAAAGTGTTTTGGGCGCGGCTACGGGACAAGTGATTAAGGTTTATTGAAGAAATTATCCGCAAGTTTTAAAACTCATATAGCAGATATAAACGCTCTACAACGTTTTGTGCGGGTAAAATAAATCAAATACCGAAAGCGCCAAATATGGAGAACGGACAAAATCTGGTGCGGGATATTATTAATTGTTTGCTTTGATGTAAATGTTACCGGCTAAAAATCATGTAACTAATTGATTATCAAACAAAACACGGGTTAAAAGCAGCCTAAAAATTAAACACTTGACTATCAGGTAATTGCATAAATTTAACCCATAGTTAAAAATCAACTGCTTAATTATCAATATATTAGATCATTAAAAAAGCGCCTGCGTGTGTGTGAAGTAAACACTTTGAAATTGAAATACATAAATAAAATTATATTTTTTATTTCCCCGAAAAACAAGTAGGTTTATACTGCCATTATAAGCCTTTGCCCGGTCGAAAATTTAAATACTGTTTGTTCTTTATTTAAAAGTCCGGCTAAAAGCTTTTTACTATTCGTCCGTTAACCGTCTGTAAATAAGGCCGGCTATAGGGTATTTAAACGAAATAACGAGCGGTTTCCCCTAAATACCGGCTGCGGATCATCTTGTATAATCTTGTACGGATTTGTATAACCAATTGCATATAATAGATATTATTTTTGTTTAGCCATATATCAAACCAATAAACCATCCCATGAAAAAGATACTTTTTGCAACAGCAATGTTTGTATTTAGTTTTCAAACTATTGCATTCTGCCAAACCGATGGCGAAGCGCTGAAGCCCGTATTGGCAAAATTAGGTTCGTTACTAACAGATCATATTGTCGAGAAGGCATACCTGCATTTCGACAGGCCCTATCCTTATTACGTGGCGGGCGAAGTGGTTTATTTTAAAGCTTATGTGACCATGGGCGAGCGGCATGAACCATCAACCATAAGTTCGTTACTGCATGTTGATTTGATTGACAAGAATGATGCTGTAATGCAATCCATAACCCTGCAGCTTACCAGCGGCACCGGCTGGGGCGATTTTTCCTTACCCGAAAATTTGCAAAAAGGCAGCTACCGCATCCGTGCCTATACCGAATGGATGAGGAACGACAGCAATCCGTATTTTTTTGATCAGTATATATCTGTTAGTACCACCAACAGTGTCGACCGTATTACTGATAATACCGCGCAGGCGGATCGTGCCAGCCTGCAATTCTTCCCCGAAGGCGGCACGCTGGTTTCGGATGTGCGTTCAAAAGTGGCATTTAAAGCATTGGGCACAACCGGCCTGGGCATAAATGTTAAAGGCGTGGTTATTGATAACGAAAATAAAGAAGTTGCCAAAATTGCTTCTGGTGCGCGGGGCATGGGTGTGATTGATTTTATCCCCGAAACGGGCATGACCTACAAAGCCAAAGTAACCTTTGGCGATGGCACGCAAAGCACAGTTAACCTCCCTGTTGCCGATGCCAAAGGAATAGCATTGGTGGTTAATACAGACGACCCTGCAAAAGTATCAATAGAGGTTAGGGCAAATCGCGCCTACTATAAAGAAAATATGAATAAGGCGCTTAGCCTGGTAATTTATTGGGGCGGCGCCATACGTACAGTTAACACAAAATTAGATAACCAGGTGCTTGGTATTGATTTACCAACCAGCACCTTCCGCACCGGAATTTTACAGGTTACTTTATTTTCGGGAACCGGCGAACCCATGAACGAGCGACTGGCATTTATACAAACTAACGACCTGTTAAACTTAACGCTTAATACCAACAAACCATTATTTACCAAACGCGAAGGTGTAAAGCTAAGCCTTAGCGCTAAAAATAAGGACGGCAACGCCGTAAACGGATCGTTCTCGGTATCGGTTATTGACGAGAGCAAGATTTTGGTTGATGAAAATGCCGAAAACTCTATATTGTCGTATCTGCTCCTCACGTCGGATTTGAAAGGGTATATCGAAAAACCCAACTATTATTTCGCCAACGTTACCAAAGATACCCGCGCCGATTTAGATGCCCTGATGCTTACTCAAGGCTACCGTCGTTTTGCCTGGAAAGAACTGTTACGCAATAGTACAACCGCCACCACGCATACACCCGAAAAGAGCGTGAATATATCGGGCACCCTAAAAACAAAAGCGGGAGCGCCAATTGTGAATTGTAAAGTGGATTTATTATCAACTGCTGGCGGACCCACTGTATCGGGCGTTACTGATGCCGAAGGAAAATTTAGTTTCCCGGCGGTGTTTGAAACTGGAATGAGTTTTATAATTAAAACACAATCGTCCGAAGGTAAAAAAGCTGTGCTTACTTTGGATACACCACCTGCGGGCCCGATGATTACCCCCGGTAATTCTTTCGATTCGAAATATAACGCCAATGCCGATATCCTGGCTTCGCTTCAAAGCAATCAGCGAAACGGTGTTGTAACCGCCAGCAACGGATCGGGCAGAACAGCGGTGCTATTAAATCGCGAAGGTGTTACCACCCGCAAATCCAGCGACAATTACCGTTCGTCTAACATTGGCGGTGCCGGTCACGCCGATCAGGTTATTAGTGGCGATGCTATAAAAGATGCACCTACGCTTTCATCCGGGCTGAATGGCCTGGCCCGTGGTGTTCAATTTATATCGGGAGTTGCTTCGTTAATAAATGGCAAAACAATTTCTGCAGGCAGTCAAAGTCAGGAAAACATGTTGTTGGTGGTTGATGGTGCAGAAATAGGCCAGGGTGCGAATATCGACCAATATAATCCCGGTTCAATTGAAACGGTTGAGATATTAAAAGGGCCGAATGCGGCTATTTATGGTATAGAAGGAGGACAGGGTGTAATTGTGCTTACATCCCGACAGGGCGGGCAAAAAACCGAGGTTTTAAGCAAAGAGATGTCACCGGGTATTTTCTCCATACAGCCGAAAGGTTTTTATAAGGCCCGTGAATTTTACGCGCCAGCTTATAACGGTCAGCCTGCAAGTTCGTTGCCAGATACACGGACTACTATATTTTGGAAACCAGACGTTAACACCGATGCAGATGGCAATGCTACTTTAAACTTTTTTAACGCGGATGGCACAGGCAACTACCGGGTAGTAGTTGAGGGTATGGATACAAAAGGCAACTTGGGCCGACAGGTATTTAGGTACAAGGTGGAGTAGCTTTGAGTCCGGAAAGTCGGAAAAGTCAGTAAAGTCCGAAAGATGCTGCAGATAGTTTGGAGAATAGTTAGCTCATCTCCAAACTATCATAATCCGAATTAATAATCAACAACCCAGCGCACGCTAATAGCAAATAGAATTACCAATTAAATCTGCGAATATTCTGTTGGTTGTATCATCGTTGAAGTTATTTTGCTCACCAACAGCGAATCGGCGTATTCAGGAACGGCGCTTATCTTTTTCCATTCGGGATCGGCTCCAAATGCTTTCCAATGGGCAGCTTTGGCACCCATGTCGTCGAAGGTTATCATATAAGTAAGGTTTGGTCTTAATGCGCCGATGATGGTTTCGCCCCAAAAGACAGGGTTAAAGCCAAGGCGTTTAAAGATGTCAATTTCGCCTTCGTCGTTAAACATTTTAATTTTCATTTTGCCTGCAATTTCGCTGGCGCTTTGGTACTGGCGCAATTCAAAAATACGGGGCTTTTGCGCCGGGGCCTCCAATTTGGGCATGTGTACAAATGCTTTCATTAACGAACTGTCAATCCATTCGTAAGCGGGCATACTTGCAGGAGCATTCAGGTAATTGGCGCCTTTGGTTAAAAAATCGGGGTCTTTACCAATGTTTGCAGCAACGGTAGTAAAATGCTCCATGCTATTATAGGGTACCAGCACAAATATCTTGGTTTGCCCAACGAGCGTCATCTCTGTAAATACGCCAACATGTTTTACGCCAAGGCGGTTTAAGGCGGGAATGGCGGCATTTTTAAAATAATCTTCCACCAGTTTTTGTTGTGCGCTGCTGGTTAGGGTATAGGTGCGTAATTCGTAATATTCTAAACCGTCGGCGGGGTCGTTTGTATTCATGGCATTGCTTATAGCGGGAGCTAAAGTTACGGCCGCACCGCTTATTACAGATGTTTTTATAAATGAACGTCTTTTCATTGTTGTGATTGCGCTATTTGATTGGGTAGCTAATATAAGCTTATTCAGGTTAAACCTAAGTTAACTTTCTGTATTTTATCCGTCGGCTTGTTCCGATAGTTTCGTCAGCGCATCTTCATTTTGTATAGAAATATATTTTCCTAAAATCCCGATCAGTTTATCCTCCACCAACTCATTTATCACCCTGAATAACGACTCATAAGCGGCACCCGTAAAAGCGGCCAGGTCCTGCCGGCTAATGTCAACTGCAAGATAGCCTCCGGTTGTTATACCAAATTGATTTTTTAGGTTGAGCAAAGCTTGCGCCACCCTACCCTTAACCGGCATGTGCGCCAGGTTTCGCATCCTTTTTTCTGACTCCTGCAGCTGATTGGCCAACATGGTTAGTAGTTGCCGGGTAAAACTGACATTAACGTTTAATGTCGATTCAAAAAAATCCATCGGAATAAAACAAACAACCGCCGCCTCAATAGCGGTTGCCGATATAGGGTAAACCGCATCATCGCCCAAACCCAGCTGACCAACTACGTCGCCAGTGCGGGCAAACCGTAAAATTAACTCTTTTTCGCGGCCCCATCTTTTATGCACTTTTATAACACCGCTGTAAACAAAGTAAATGCCTTTTACTTCATCGCCTTCGTTAAACAATGCCTGCCCTTTTTTTACCGCCAGGTTTTTACGGTTAGCCGCAATAGCCGGCAGCCAATGGTTTAAACAAAACCGGCACATAAAACAGCTTTTTAAATCGCAAACAGGTTTTGACATAGTTTCTCAGAAAACTTACGTGTTAATTTTTTACCACAAAGAACACGAAGATTTCACGAAGAACACCAAGAAAAAATAAAAAATAATTAGCATGTGTCACATTGAAACAGAATTACAGATAACATTCGCATTATTGTTGGCACGGTTTACAATATTGCACACATAACAAATACAATATAAATCAACACCCATATCTACAGTTTATATTACACATGCAATACAAATTACAAATTTTAGATATTTTTAAGCTAATAAACTATTACCTTTGCAAAAAAAATTAAGGAGCGGGTACACTATCGGTTTATTCCAAATTAGCAAGCAGCCGTTTTTTTCAAAAAACAATGAAACACACTACCAATACATCAGGCATACCAATTTCGCCATCGTTAAATTATCCGCAGGATACTCCCAACGGAAACAAAAATAGTTTTCGGCTAAAGAAAAGATTATTACGCATTTCGTTCTTTTCGGTTATCGTGGCCGTAGCGGTTTCGGTTATCGCCAGATTGCTGGTATGGCTCATTAACCTGGTCACTAATATTTCATTTTTCGGTTCGTTTTCTGTTTTATTTCATAGCCCGGCAGGTAATCATTTGGGTTTATGGGTTATTGTTATACCAGCATTAGGTGGTATCCTGGTTGGTTTAATGGCATATTATGGTTCGGCAGCAATCAGGGGGCACGGCATACCCGAGGCAATGGAGCAAATATTAACCAATCAAAGCCGCATCAAGCCTGCCATCACCTTTTTAAAACCTATATCATCCGCAATAGCCATAGGTACAGGTGGCCCGTTTGGCGCCGAAGGCCCTATTATAGCTACCGGCGGCGCATTAGGATCAACCATTGGGCAACTATTTAAAATTACAGCCAATGAGCGCAAAGTATTGCTGGCGGCAGGTGCAACGGCGGGCATGTCGGCTATATTTGGTACGCCCATTGCTGCTGTTTTTTTGGCAATTGAGTTGTTGCTTTTTGAATTTTCGCCAAAAGCCATTTTGCCGGTAGCATTGGCCTGCATTACAGGCGCAGCCGGCCATCATGTATTGTTTGAAACCGGGCCGGTTTTCCCGATGCCCAACCTTGCAACGCCATCCAACACTGCGCTGGCTATTTATAGCTTTATTGGCCTTATTACCGGCTTTTTATCCATGGGGCTCAGCAAAATAGTCTACGTCGTTGAAGATGCTTTCGAAAAGCTGCCCATCCATTGGATGTGGTGGCCTGCCCTCGGTGGCCTTGCCGTCGGTACAATAGGTTATTTTGCACCACACACTTTGGGAGTAGGGTATGATAATATCATCAATGTATTATCAGGAACACTTACCCTGGCTATTGTTATAAGGTTATGCTTTTTAAAATTTCTGTCATGGGCCATTGCATTGGGCAGCGGCACTTCGGGTGGTACGCTGGCTCCTTTACTAACTATTGGCGGTGCAGGAGGCGCTATTCTAGGAATCCTAATCATCAACTTGTTTCCGGATGCAGGTATCAGTATACCAATGGCAGCGCTGGTGGGTATGTCGGCCATGTTTGCCGGCGCGTCGCGAGCTTATTTAACCAGCATTACCTTTGCACTGGAGGCTACTATGCAATCGCATGCCTTACTACCGCTGCTGGGAGGATGCACGGCATCGTATTTGATTTCATTTTTCCTGATGGAAAACACCATCATGACCGAAAAAATTGCCCGCCGTGGCGTTTTCACCCCGGATTCGTTTGAGGCCGATGTGTTAAGTAAGTTAACCGTAGGTCAGGTAATAAATGACGACGGCCTGGTGCTTAGCTCGGACAATACCGTTAAAGAAGTGCGCGAATGGTTAAAAACAAATAACGGACAGGCTAATTATTTTGTAATGATTAACACCGGGGGCGAATATATTGGCACCATAAGCCGCACCGATATTTTCAGGCACGGCCTCGACCCACTTTCGCACCTGGGCGATATAGTAAAGGATGGCGATGTGTATGTGCGTAATACCGATAGTCTGCGCACAGCCGTTGAACTGTTATCGCGACAAACGGCCGAAGTGCTACCTGTTATAGCAAATGACAGCAATAAAGTTATTGGCGTTTTATCCTACCGGGATATATTGTCTGGCTACAAGGGACAGCAGCAAGAAAATGAATATGCGTATGTGCATATTTCTTTAAAACGCCAGCGCTTAAAAATGCTAAGCAAGGGCAGAGATTTGATCAATATTAATGAGGCGCATTCATAATAATCAAAAGTCTTTAGTCTGAAGTCCTGAGCCGAAGTTTGTTTTCATTTGCCTTTATTCCCATGCTATTGGGGGTAAAAATCCGGTTCGGTGTTAACGGTACTTATCCAAAAAGCAATTGGACAAAGGCAAACGCCAAAAACTTCGCAGTTTCAAAAACTTCTTAAGTTTACCGTCCATCATTCACCGACACTTTTTACCTCCTCACCGACATCTGTAAACACCCTGCCAATATTTGGTTGCCGGGGCCTTAATATCGCTATACTTTTGGGTATAATTTAATTCAGAAGACAATGACAACTAACATAGAAAACCCAAACGCACAACATAATGGTCGCACCATAGCCGGCATAATTATTTTAGTAATAGGCTGCATATTTTTAGTGGACCAGTTGAACCTTTTTTTCATCCCACACTGGTTATTTAGCTGGCCAATGTGGATGATAGCCTATGGCGTTTACATGGGCGGAAAATACAATTTTAAGAAGCCGATTTGGCTGTGGATAACCGTAATAGGCACCGCGTTTTTGCTAACCGAAAACCTGGATAATGCCGAACGTTTTGTGTGGCCCATAGCAATAATAGGCGTAGGTACCTGGATGGTACTCAAACAACGGAAACCGGTTGACGTACAATATCCGGGCAATAACTATACAAAAATATAACAGGTTTAGGTTTAGTTTTGATAAGTGGCGAAGCGCCGGATGGGGAAACCTGTTCGGCGTTTTGTGTTAATTGGATACGGTAAACCACGGGATATGTAGAGCACCTTTTTTTAAGTTTATATTTATATTATCGCCGTTGGTGTACCGATTATAGGTAGATTCTGAAACTTCAATATTCTTTAGCTTTTGATCGGAATCCCACGAATTTAATTTAAAGTGGTAATGCACGCTCTTACTATGTTCTATCCATTTATTGTAAACCGTGGTGTGAATTAATTGTGGCGCAGAGTTATCGAATACGCAGTTAACTTGGATAGTACATCCATAGCCATAAATTAATCCTGCTACAGTCATCATAATTATTTGCCCTGCAACTGATTCTGCTTCCTTGTTTATTCCACCGAAATACAATAAGCCAATAATTATCAAAGTAATACCAACAAAGGGGAACCACATATTCTGATATTTAGAAATTTCAAAATCAGATAACGCTCTTAAGGCCATGACAAAGGCCGGCATCATAAACCCCAACATAGTGGGTGAAGCAAGGCTTCTTTCGCTGCTGGATAAAAACTTTATCAGCCCTTTTCCACTTATCATTAATAAGAACCCAAATAATGGGAAAGAAATTGTTATCAAAGCCGAAACCAAACCGTTCCTGCAAAAGATCAACGTAAATCCTAGTATAAATCCTATTATAACCCGTTGGCGGAATTAATTTCCACTTAAGTCAAATATAATGCAAGCTTGGTATTTTACAACCCTTTAAATAAAAAAGCCCATCTAAATAAATAGAATAGGCTTCCAGAGTTACCAGTTCCTCTCTTATTTCTTTTAGAAGTTGTTCAAAAGTATTTAGACTTTTATTTAAGCATTTAATTATTCGGTAATTATTTCATAATCGGGACAAAGCCAACTTTAGAGATAGATTCAAAAATGTTCTCTTTGTACTGATCTGGAACCTTACTTATAAGAACGGTTTTATTTTCCTTATTTATTTCATAATAAAATTCATCGCCAAGTTTTTCCTTAACTTGATTTAACATTGTAGTTACTGCTAAAAAAGGGAAATTGTCTTTAAATTCACTTATTGTTGTCATATCGTCTCATTTAAT
>Ga0206947_1023_pt1 | contig 55599 bp, 36 predicted proteins | sample Alteio_BWOrgHeat_3_FD_153239 | JGI IMG/M metagenome (GOLD analysis project Ga0206947, IMG submission 153239) | Enriched cells from forest soil in Barre Woods Harvard Forest LTER site, Petersham, Massachusetts, United States -... | ecosystem: Environmental > Terrestrial > Soil > Temperate forest > O...
GTTCAGTCCATAAATTGGCTTGTCCGCCTAAAATTAGCCTCGCATCAACACTGTCGGGCACCGGGTCAAATTCATAAGTTTTATTTAAGCGCAGGGTTGCATAAACGTGTGTTTCGTTTACCATATCGCTTTGCATATAATCAAGGTAAGCAAAAGTGGTTGGGCTCATCACCACCTGGTGTCATCCTGGGTGTAAAAGCCGCCGTATGTACTTTCGATTCTACAATTTTTTCAAGGCGCTTTTCAAAATAGCTTTGTACTTCTTCGTAAGTTTTCAGGTTTTCGCGTTTCATTAGTGCGGTAACCGAATCGCTTTTCTCCCAATATTCTTTATTGCACTCATCACCACCCATGTGGATATAGCCAAACGGAAACAGCTGTGCTACCTCGGTTAATACCTTATCCAAAAACTTGTAAGTTTTTTCGCTTGATGGATTTAGCGTATTATCATTATGCATGTGCTCGCCCGAACGGGTTACATATGGCGTGGTTGGTGTTGTACACGATAGTTCGGGATACGAAGCAACGGCCGCCATGCTATGGCCGGGTACATCCACCTCTGGCATAATATCAATAAACTTGCTTTTGGCATATTTCACCAACTCCCTGATGTCATCCTGGGTGTAAAAGCCGCCGTATGTACGCGGCTCGTCGGCTTTCGGTGTAGAAAACTGGCCGAACTGGCCAATTTTTTTGATATTGTAGGCACCTACTGTGGTTAATTTGGGCAAGCTTTTAATCTCTATACGCCAGCCTTCATCATCCGTAAGGTGCATGTGCAACAGGTTAAATTTGTAAAGCGCCATTTGGTCGATGTATTGCTTCACTTCATCCTTAGTAAAAAAGTGGCGCGATACATCAAGCATTAAGCCTCTCCAGCCGAACCTTGGATAATCTACAATATCAACGCAAGGCGCAACCCATTTTACGTCTTTTGCCAATTCCACACTTTCAATTTCTTTCGGAAAAAGCTGAGTAAGCGTTTGTACACCATAAAATAAGCCTGCGGGCTCGTTGGCTTTTATAATAATGCCCTTAGCGGTAACCCATAAATGGTAGCCTTCTTTACCCAGGGTAGTATCGGCCTTGCTGTTTAGTTGCAATTTAATGGCTGCAGGTGCGGCAAAACTGTTTTTTACAGTAACAACTGCGCCGGTTGACGTGGTTAGTTTATGTTTAAGGTAATCGGTAACCGGTTTCATGCCGGCTTCGGCGCCTGCTTCAATTACTACGTACTTGGGCAGCGTATACTGTCCATCGTTTGTAATAACTTTTACCGGCTCGGGTATAATAGCCAGCCCATTTTCGGCAGATTGGCCAAATGACAAATGCGTTACGAGGCAGCAACACAGTAGTAAGGATAATTTTAGTTTCATCAGAAATTTATTAAAGGTTTTATTTGGTGGGGGTAACAGCAACTAAATTATACTTTTTAAATAATATTAAAAAGTGTTTGGCGCTAAAATCTTTGATTTATTAATTTTATATTGCGTCATCAAGACACAATTGTAAACCAAACTTAACCAAAATTTCATGAAAACACGTTCTGCATGGGTAATTTGCCTTGCTTTAACAACTGCATCCATTCTATTTTATGCGTTTGTACCCGCTACGGGCAGCCGTAAAATTGCTGATACAATCCGTATTGAGACAGGGCAAATATCAGGCGTTAAGAGCAATACAAGTGATGTCGTATCATTTAAAGGCATTCCGTTTGCCGCGCCGCCGGTTGGAGCATTGCGCTGGAAAGCCCCGCAACCTGCCCAAAGCTGGACCGGCGTTAAAAAATGCGATGCCTTTGGCCCCAGCCCCATGCAGCCAACGCCAAGGCCTTTTGGCGTTTACACTGCTGAATTTTTGATTCCGGAACAACCAATTAGCGAAGATTGCCTGTACCTTAACGTTTGGACAAAAGCAAACAAGGGAGCTAAAAAGCCCGTTTTGGTGTGGATATACGGCGGTGGCTTTGGCAGCGGCGGCGCTGCAGTACCGATTTATGACGGTGAGGCCCTGGCAAAAAAAGGAATTGTGGTAGTGGTGATCAACTACCGCGTTGGCGTCTTTGGTTTTTTGGCACATCCCGATTTAAGTAAGGAATCGCCCGACCATGCTTCGGGTAATTATGGGCTGATGGATCAGGTAGCCGCTTTACAATGGGTAAAACGGAATATAGCTGCCTTTGGCGGCAATCCGGATAATGTGACTATCGACGGCCAATCGGCAGGCGCCATGAGCGTTAATTGTTTGGTGGCATCTCCCGTTGCAACAGGTTTGTTTAACAAGGCTATTGCCGAAAGCGGTTCTATGTTGTTAAAAAAGGCCTCCTTTAGCCTCGGCGACCGTGAAGGTGCTGAACAGCAGGGTGTAAAGTTTGCTGAGGCAGCACATGCTAAAACTTTGCAGGATTTGCGGAGTATGTCGGCAGATTTCCTAATGAAAGTGCCCGGCCGGATGGGACCAATCGTGGATGGTTATGTACTGCCCGAACCTGTAGCCCAAATTTTTGCCGAAGGAAAAGAAAATAAGGTGCCCGTTATTACGGGATGGAATGCCGACGATGCCTTTATCGGTGCTTTTAAAAACAAGGATGCATTTCAGCAACAGGCAAAAGAGCAGTATGGTGCTGATGCCGGGGAGTTTTTAAAATACTATCCCGCCAATAGCGATGAAGAGGCGGCCCGTTCACAAATTAACATCAACCGCGATATGACCTTTGCCATTTCCGGCTACAAATGGGCAAAAATGCAAAGCGAAGAACATGGCGCACCTATTTACCTCTATAACTTTAACCATAGGCTGCCCGCGGCACCCGATTTTGTAAAATATGGCGCATTCCATACCGGCGAGGTAGCTTATGTATTTGATAATTTAAAATTCCTTAATCGACCTTGGCTACCCGAAGATCAGCCGCTGGCCGATTTAATGTCTGATTACTGGGTGAATTTTATCACCACCGGTAACCCCAACGGCAAGGGCTTGCCTGCGTGGCCAAAGTTTGATGTAAAAAGCAGTAACGCCGTTGTATTTGATAAAACTGCTGTTAGCGGAGAACTGCACGATAAGGGGGAATTGGAGTTTATGTTGAAGAGGTTGGGGGATTAAACACAATTTGTCATCCTTGAGTGCGGCGAAGGATCCTCTCAACGCTGCAATTGCCCCACATGTCAGGTCCGCTATGCATGTCGTAGAAGATCCTTCGCTGCGCTCAGGATGATAAAAGGAAATTACTATATTGCGTCAACCAATTAACAAACCAAATTATGTCATCCGACCGCAGAAAATTTATCAAACAATTGGGGGGCACCATTGCCCTCACCTCTGCTTCGCTCAGCAGCTTTGCCGCAATGGAAGACCATGAGCACAGAATACTGACCGCCGAAAAACGCGTTAGCGCTAATGATAAAATACGCATTGCCACTATTGGCATGGGTATTATGGGTTTTAATGATACCCGCACCGCGCTGGCTTGCCAGGGCGTTGAGCTGGTTGGCGTTTGCGATTTGTACCAGGGCCGGTTGGACCACGCGAAAGAAGTTTTTGGCGCCGGCATTTTTACCACCATGGATTACCATGAAATATTGGACCGTAAAGATGTTGATGCAGTAATTATAGCCACCAGCGATAACTGGCACAGCACTATTGCCATTGCCGCTATGCACAAAGGCAAAGCCGTATATAGCGAAAAACCGATGGTGCATTATATTAGCGAAGGTTTAGGTGAAATAAGGGCACAGCAGGAAACCAAGGCGGTTTTCCAGGTCGGCAGTCAGCGGGTAAGCAGCATATCGTTTAAAAAGGCTAAAGAATTATACCAGGCCGGTGCCATAGGGCAAATCAACTCTATCGAAGCATCATTTAACCGCCAAAGTGCGTTAGGGGCCTGGCAATATACTATTCCGCTTGATGCATCGCCAAAAACGGTTGCCTGGGACAGGTATCAGGCCAACGAAAAAGTAAAACGTCCGTACGATAGCAACCGCTTTTTCCGCTGGCGCAATTACCGTGAATATGGTACGGGTGTGGCAGGCGATTTGTTTGTGCACCTGCTGTCGGGCATCCATTTTATTACGGATTCAAAAGGCCCCAGTAAGATATACGCTATCGGTGGCACCTACTATTGGAAAGACGGACGCAATGTGCCGGATGTGATGAGCGCAGTTATTGAATATCCGGCAACAGCCGAACACCCGGCATTCCAGGCTATTTTGCGGGTTAACTTTATAAGCGGCGATGGCGAACGCACCACTACAAAAATTATTGGGTCTGAAGGGGTGATTGATCTCTCCAACGAAGGAGATGGTTTTACCATCCGTAAACAGAAATTACCTGTTGCACCAGGCATAGGCGGCTGGGATTCGTTCAGTACCTATACCGATGCTATGCAAAAGGCATTAATGGATGATTATAACAAAAAATATTCGGCGGCAGATCAGCAGCGGACCGATATTCCGGGCGTAACCTACAGCGCACCGGCAGGGTATAGTGCCAATATTGATCATTTTAATGCGTTTTTTGATGGTATCCGCACTGGCAAACCAATTGTGGAAGATGCTGTTTTCGGTTTCCGTGCTGCCGCGCCAGCGTTGGCCTGCAATGCAAGCTATTTTGAAAACAAAGTGATTCATTGGGACCCGGTGAATATGAAGTTGATTTGAGAAAGTCCGGAAAGTCAGTAAAGTCCGAAAGTCCGGAAAGAAGAAAAAGAGAGTGTAGCTCTTGTTGGTGTTTACCTCGCTAACAAGAGCCACTCGACTTGATAATTGAAGTTGTAAACCCAGTTCCCAATGTTCCAATGGAACATAGTGCCTGCACATTTATCATTACCTTTGGTAGCGTTGAACCTCTACCAGTATTTATGATTACATCCACATTATCCGTATCCAAAAACTACCTGTACGCAGCATTTATAGCGATTATTATATTAATAATCGGCCTTTTCTTATTGCATGCCGCCGCCCCGGTGAAAAGGGACCTGGTTGCCACGGGTTTTCTGGTTGATATTGTAGTTACTTTTCCTGTGGTGTTTTATTTTTTGGTTATCCGGCCGCTCCGCATCAAAAAATGGAAAATGGTTTTGGTATTTACCTGTTGTTGTGGGGTGGCGTATTGTATTTTGCCTGCTCATCAGCAATATTATATTATTCAACTACGAAAACTTACCGTCGGCTTAGAATTAGGCGTGCTCATTTACGCATTAAGCAAAATCAAAAAAATAAGATCAGTTTATTACCAATTGCAGGCTGATTTCCCGGATACTGCCTATAACTTACAAAAAAGTATGATGCAAATTTTAGGTGGCGGTGTGGCTGTAAAAGTTCTGGCATCGGAACTTACTATTTTAAACTTCGGGCTGTTTTGGTGGAGGAAAAGCAAGGCGGGCCAGGCATCCGCCAAACGGTTCAGCGTTTATAAGGAATCGGGTTATGCAGCTTTCTTTGGTGTGCTTTTAACAGTTTGCTTTATTGAGCTGGTTGCTTTTCATTTAGCATTAATGCATTACAGCAATACTGCTGCCATTGTACTCACGGTATTAAGCGCCTATGGGACACTATTTATTATCGGCGATTTTTCGGCAATTGTAAAAAGCCCGGTTACGATTTTGGATGGCCGGCTGTTATTACGGACCGGATTACGCTGGCGGGCGGTTATTGATAACACAAATATAGCATCCGTTGAAAAGGTTAAAGACAGCTTTCAGCCGGGTGATGGTTGTTTCAAAGGTGGCGTTATGAAAAGCAGCATTAATATATTGTTCACCTTTAAAAATCCCGTAACCATTGAACGCTTGTACAGAAAGCCAATAATGGTAAAACAAATTGTAATGTGTGTTGATGAGGCAGATGCTTTTATTGACAGGTTAGTGTGCAGTTGATTAATTTGTCGTTTGTTTTAATGGGTTGGCAATTTGACTTTTTATGACCCGGAGGGTCATAAAAACAGCTCAACAATCACTCGTTTTTAAACCTATCCAAACTATCCTTATAGCCCAGGGTATTTCAATTACCTGATATACATTATCCCCTTTTTTCTTTCCGGCCTTTCCTTTCCCGATAATTATCGGGATTTCCGACTTTCCGGACTCCTCTCTCCAATATTAACTCTCTGTAAGTAAAAAGTAACTTTTCTGTTATAAAATAATTGCCGCCTTAACCTTTTCTAAATCTAACGTTAAGCATTGCTTAATGTTAATTTAGTTTACCAATAATAAACAAAGTTTAGTATTGCTGCATGAAAAATACCTTTCGCACACAATTAAACTTTAACAGATGAAGCAGATTTACAACCATTTAAGAACCGTGTTTGCGGTTTTGTTACTCTGTATTGCTCCGGTACTCCTGTTCGGGCAAACAAAGATCGGTGGTATAGTAACCGATGAAAATAAACAACCTTTGCCCGGCGTAAGCGTTATGGTTAAAGGTACTTCGACCGGTACAACTACCGATATCAATGGCAGGTTTACCTTGTCGGCCGCCAGTGGCCAGGTGTTAACGGTTAAGTTTTTAGGCTACCTGCCACAACAAGTTACCGTTGGCAACCAAACGGATTACAGCATTGTTTTGGCCGAGGATACCAAAAACCTGAATGAGGTAGTAGTAACAGCCCTTGGTGTTAAAAAAGAAACCAGGCGCATTGGTTACGCTACCCAAACAGTAAACGGCGCCGATTTAGTTACCGCCCGCGACCCTAACCCCATTAACGGTTTAATAGGTAAAGTGGCCGGTTTATCTATTGGCGCCACGTCCGAAATATTGGGCGTTCCAAACATTACTATGCGCGGTAACACCGTATCACTGTTTGTTATTGACGGTTTGCCATTCAATTCGGATACTTTCGACCTTAGCCCGGATGATATTGATACCTATACCGTATTAAAAGGCCCTGCTGCAGCAGCTTTATACGGTAGCCGTGCACAATACGGCGCCATCCTGATCACTACTAAAAAAGGTAGCTCGAAAAAAGGGATTACTATTGACGTAAATAGCAGTACTGTTATTAACAAAGGCTTTTTGGCGTTCCCACGCATCCAAAACTCCTTTGGCCCAGGTGAAAATACCTTTTACACATTTGTGGATGGTAAAGGCGGCGCACCGGGTGGTGTGGATAGTGACTACGACGTTTGGGGCCCTTACTTCGCGGGTCAGTTAATTCCGCAGTATGACAGCCCGGTTATTAACGGCGTTCGCCAGGCTACACCATGGACTGCCCGTGGCGCAAACAACCTGGCTAACTTTCTGAAAACAGGTTTTCAAACCAATAATAACATAGCCTTAACGTCAACCGGCGAGAATTACACTACCCGTTTTTCGGTTTCGCAGCAGCACCAGAATAGCTACATCCCATCGCAGTACCTCGATATTGCAAATGCCAACATCTACGCATCATTCAACGCATCAAAACGTTTGAAATTTGAAGGTAGCCTTGATTTTAACAGGCAGAGCACTGACGACTTTCCGGACGTTCAGTACGGCCCAAACAGTATTATCTATAACATGGCTATCTGGACAGGTGCCGACTGGAGCGTTAATGCACCGGATATTAAAGCAATTTGGCAGCCGGGTAAAGTGGGTGTACAATCAGAATTTGAGGAATATACCCGTTATCATAACCCCTATTTCTTAACTTCAGTTTGGACACGGGGGCATTACAAAAATGATACTTATGGTTATTTATCAGGAAACTTTATAATTGACAAGCACTTAAATGTTACTTTAAAAAACCAGATTGATACCTATAACCTGCTACGTACCGAAGACCTGCCATACTCGGCACACCCTTACGGACGTGAAGGTAACCAGGGCGATTACCGCGAAGACCGCCGTGATTTATTTGATAACAATACCCTGTTAACTTTAAACTACGATTATACAGTTGCCAAATTTTTAAACTTATCGGGTTTGGTAGGAGCTAACCTGCGCAGTTTTAAATACAATTCGAGCTGGGTATCTACTGATTATTTGAATGTTCCTGGCGTATATGCGTTCAGTAACTCCAAAAACCCCATTGAAGCAACAAGCTTTTACTCTGCCGAACGTCAGATCAGCGAATTTGCGTCGTTAGACGCTTCTTTCGGAAAATATGCTACTTTATCGGGAACTATCCGTAACGAAAGATCCTCGGCATTCCAAAATGTAACTAATTATAGTTATCCAAGCGCGGCGGTAGCTTCGGTTATTTCTGATTATGTAAAACTGCCAGAATTTATCTCGTTTCTGAAAGTAAGGGCTTCTTATGCCAATATCAAATCTGATGAAACCAGTCCAACTATCGGCCCTGCTCCATTCAGTACAATTACTGCTTTCGGCGGCTCTACAGGTGCATCGTTGTATGATAATCCGCTGGGTTATGGTACCACGTACGATTCTCCGTATAATGGCCCTAACTACGCTTTAAATACATCTTTCTCAACTGCTAAACCTTACGCCGGTCAAACAGCAGGTTATGCTTCTGATTATTTGTACCAAAGCGCCATCAAAACTTTTACACGTGTTAACTACGAAGAGGGTTTTGATATTAAATTCCTGCAAAACCGTTTAGGATTGGCTGCCACAGCTTTTCAATATATTGACGGTCCGCAGATTTTACCAAATACCATTTCAACTTCTACAGGCTATATAACCGAGTATTTGAATGCGTTAAAAACAAAGAAAACAGGTTATGAAGTTTCCCTTACCGGTACGCCAATAAAAGACCTTAGCGGTTTTGGTTGGGATGTGTTGGTTAACTGGTCGACCTATAAGGATGTTTATGAGGAACTTCCTCCGGGCCAAACCACTTACAATACGTTTTTCCAAAAAGGCGACCGTGTTGACAAGTTTTACGGAACCGCTTTCGTAAGAAACCAACAAGGCCAAATCATTAACGGATCGAATGGCGAAGCGCTGGTAAACCCGGTACCTCAATATTTGGGTCATTTAGGTGCCGATTATACCTGGAGTATTTTTAACCGGGTGCACTATAAAAACTTAGGCATGAGTTTCCAGTTTGACGGCTCGGTTGGTGGTGTTACTGCCGATTACGTGTTTAACAAAACCGTACGTGGTGGTAGCAACGCGCTTACTGCCGAAGGCGCTTTGGGTGCTGCCCGTTACCAGGACTGGTTAAACTTTGGTAAAGCTGGTTATGCCGGTTCGTATGTAGGCCAGGGTGTGGTTATATCAAATAATGTAGCCCCCAATTTCGACTCGAAGACCGGCGCGGTATTAAACTATAGCGCCCTGCAATATGCGCCAAATACGCATACCGCTTTTGTGCAGGAGTACGCCAGCGAATATTACAACGTAACAGAATCGAACCTGATGAGCAAAACTTATGCTAAACTTCGCGAGGTAACATTTGATTATACCTTCCCCGCCAAATGGCTTAAAGGTACCTTCATCACTAAAGCTTCGGCTTCGTTGTATGGTCGTAACTTATTGTACTTCTACAAAGATCCTAAGTTTAAAGATGTTGACTTAGACCAATATGCCAATAGCAATACATCGCTTACAGGCTTGCAATCGCCAACTGTGCGTAGTTATGGTCTTAACATAAAATTATCATTCTAATCAAAAACAGATAATGATCATGAAAAAGATATTTAGAATTTTTTTACTGCCAATGCTGATGCTATTGACAGTAAGCAGTTGTAAAAAGAGTTTGCAGGACTTAACTCAAAATAATAACGTCCCTAACAGCGTGCCGGCTTCGCTGCTTTTTAATGGCATATTAAACAACATGGTTGATTTGCCCGACGGCGCGTATGCCAGCAGCAATCAAAGCAGTGTCGTTTATCAAAATACATCAAACAGGGCCGAGATATGGTGCCAGTATTATATTTATAATTACAACTATTATGGTAATAATACTTACGATTTTGATAGTGGCGCCGACTATTACACTACTATAAAGAATGTAATGGCAATGGAAGCACAGGCCACCCTGGCCGGTTCACCTGCGGTTAACCCTTACAGCGCGTTAGGTAAATTTTTTAGAGCTTACTTTTTTAGCCGCATGAGTTTGGAGCGTGGGGATATCCCAATGACGCAGGCTTTACAAGGTCTTAACGCGCTTACGCCGGTGTACGATAGCCAAAAAGCGGTTATGATACAATGTTTAACCTGGTTGGAAAACGCAAATACCGATTTAACTACGCTGATTGCCGCAGGCGGAAATACCCTGAGCGGTGACCAGTTTTTTAACGGCGACTTAACCAAGTGGCAAAAAGTGGTTAACACCTACAAACTGCGCCTGTTAATTCAGTTAAGCAAAAAAACTTCGGATGCCGACTTAAATGTAGCGTCGCAGTTTAACAATATAGTAAGCAATCCTGCAAAATATCCGTTGATGCAAAGCACGGCTGATAATTTGCAATATGTATTTGTTGCGCCAAACAATTTTTACCCGATGAATCCTAACAACTTTGGTCAAAACGGTTCAAGGCAAAATACTTCGGCAACTTATGTTGGTTTGCTTACTCAATTTCAAGACCCGCGCGTTTTTGTAACTGCCGAGCCTGCCCGCGATTTGGTTGACAATCAGCATCAAAGCCCAACGTCGTTTTCGTCGTTCGTTGGCGCCGATCCAGGTCTTGATTTAGGCGTAATGTATAATAATGCCGGTTTGTTAAAATATTCCTTTATAAACCGTAAATATTACTACTCAACCTACGTGGGTGAACCAAGCATACAAATAGGTTATGCCGAATTGCAGTTTATATTGGCCGAAGGCATTAACCGCGGCTGGACAGCGGGTGATGCCGAATCACATTATGTTGCAGGCATCCAGGCTTCCATGCAATCGTACGGTATACCAGCTACAGGTTCATTTACCGCTTATTTTTACCGCCCCGGCTCAAGCGATGTAACCAACCTGGCTAACTATGATACTTACCCGATTACCACCAACTGGGCTAATTACTATGCGCAGCCATTGGTTAAATATACAGGTGGCGCTACTGGTTTAACCCAGATTTTGCAACAAAAGTACCTGGCATTGTTCCGCCACTCGGGTTTGGAGTCGTACTATACTTACCGCCGTACCGGCGTGCCTAACTTTACTACCGGCCCGGGTACTGATAACGGTCAGCGTATTGCGCTGCGCTTTAAATATCCGGCGAGTGAGCGCGTTGCTAACACTAAAAATTATAATGCTGCATTGACGTCGCAATATGGCGGTAACGATGACATTAACGGTACCATGTGGATACTTAAATAAAAATGTTTAAACTAAAACCTGTTACAAAAACCACCTTGCCGTTTGGCGGGTGGTTTTTTGTTCAATTTAAATTAGCTTATGAAAAAAATTAGTTTATTATTTTTAGCTGTCGCGATGGGTTTGCAGTTAATGGCTCAACAAACCAAAACCCAAAACGTGATAATCGTAACACTCGACGGCTTTCGCTGGGAGGAACTTTATCACGGCGCTGATTCGGCTTTGATTAATTCAAAATTTACAGACGACAAAGCGGATATCAATAAGCATTTTTGGGCTGTAACGCCCGGAGAGCGCCGGAAAATGTTACTGCCCTTCTTTTGGACAGAAATAGCAGCCCAAGGCCAGCTTTATGGCGACCGCGATCTGGGCAATAAGGATGAAGTAGCCAATCCTTACCATTTTTCTTACCCCGGCTATAATGAAATTTTTACCGGTTTCCCGGACGTAAGGATGAATACCAACGATCCAATCCCGAATCCTAACATGAATGTGCTGGAGTTTTTGAACAAACAAAAAGGCTTCGAAAATAAGGTGGCTGTGTTTACCTCATGGCAGGTATTTCCGGCTATATTAAATGTGAAACGATCGGGCTTAATTTTAAATTCGGGATATACTGATTTTAACGGGCCGAAGATGAACGAACGTTTCAGGTATTTAAACGAATTGCAGCATAAGGTGCCGGCATTGTATGGCGATGATGTTCGCCTTGATTTTATAACTTATGAGTTAAGCAAGGAGTATTTAAAGCAGTATAAACCACGCGTACTATACCTGAGTTTAGGCGAAACGGACGATATGGCTCATGCCGGTAATTATACCATGTACTTAAGGGAAGCCCATACTGAAGACGGCTTTTTGAGCGAACTTTGGCGATACCTGCAAACGGACGAGCAATATAAAGGCAAAACAACCCTTATTATTACTTGCGACCATGGCCGGGGCGATGTTCCGCTCGAAAACTGGCGCGATCATGGCACCGATACCAAAAACTCCGAACAAACCTGGTTTGCCGTAATTGGGCCGGATACACCACCAACGGGCATCATTAAAACGCCAACAACAACTTACCATAAACAACTTGCACAAACCATTGCTAAATTGTTGGGCTTTGATTTTAAGCCGGAGGCCGGGCATGAAGTTGGTGATGCCATAGAAAGTGTTACCGGGAGTAAATAAAATTCCTTAAATTGGATAATAATGAAAGATAAATTTTTTGCGTGCACAATATTGCTTATCGCCGCCGCAGTGATAAGCGCATCAGCCCAGCAACAAGCTACAGTTTTACAGATTCCGGGCATAAATAGATATTGCAAAATTGATGAACAGGGAACTTCCGTATTACCCAGCGGGCGGTTTGTAACTCCTGCCGGGAAAATGGTCCGTATTACGCACGATCCTTTCGGGCTATCCTTATCGCCCGACGGCAAAAAAGCCGTTACGCTGCACAATGGCGTGATTAGTTTAATCGATCTCGCGTCCATGGATGTAATAAGGGTGCCATCGTACGATAAAAAAATAGTTAGCCCCATTAAAGATGGCTCGTTTTTAGGTGTAGCCTTCGCGCCAGATTCGAAGACGGTTTACCTGAGTGGCGGCGATAACGGAGCTATTATTATTTACGATACTGAAAAGCTCCGGCGCATCGATTCTTTATCACTTAATGGTATAGTGAACGGAAAAGACTACCAGGACAGCTTTACATCTGACCTGGTGCTGAATGAGGCCGGTAATGAGTTACTTGCGTTGGATAGGGGGAATTTCAGGCTGGTGCGAATTAACCTGTCCTCAAAAAAAATTACGGCATCAATACCCGCTGGCCGACAGCCATTCGGGCTTTCACTTAGCCCCGATAGAAAAACAGCCTTTGTAGCCAATGTGGGTATGTATTCATATCCGCTTATAAAAGGGGCTACACCGCAAAATGTTGATTCCATAATGATTACCCATCATCCTTATGGCAATAATACCAAAGAATCGATAGAAGGGACAGTTGTTGAAGGCAGGGAGATTCCTGGTGTTGGCAGTCCGCTGTCGCCCGAGGCCATGAGTGTGTTTACTATCGACCTGGCAACAAACCAGGTGATCAATAAGTTTAAAACCGGTTACCAGGTAGGGCAGATGATTGAAGGCGCCGAAGTGGTTGGCGGCGCAAGCCCAAATTCAATAGCAGTTGGTAGTACTTATGCTTATGTCACCAACGCTACCAATGATAATATTTCGATAATTGATTATAAAAGCAACAAACTTTTGGGTGATATCCCGATCAAAGTTGATAAAAGAATAGATCATTATCGCGGCCTTTTGCCGTTCGGTATTTGTTTAAGTAAAGATGAAAAAACGCTTTATGTGGCCCTGCTTGGCTTTAATGCAGTTGCGGTAATTGATGTACCAGCAAAAACTACCATAGGTTTAATTCCAACAGGCTGGGGCCCGTCGAGGGTAAAATTATCTGCCGACGAAAAAGAACTGTACATCACCTCGTGCCGGGGTTTGGGCGCAGGGCCTAATGGCGGTAAAGGGTTTGTGCGGCCTCCGCAGGGTACCTATATTGGCGATATTCAGTTGGGACTTTTCCAGCGGCTTCCGGTGCCCGATGCTGGTCAGATGGCCAAATACACCCAACAGGTAATTGGCAATACCTTTGAAAGTAAAACCATTGCGGTTGACCCTAAAAATCCGCTGCCTGTATTACCTGGTTTAACATCAACACCCATAAAATATATTGTTTACATCACCAAAGAAAACAGGACCTACGATGAGGTTCTTGGCCAGTTAAAAAATGCCATTGGAGATAGCACCCTGGCAAGGTTTGGCGTACATTGTGAGTATACCCTGCCCGACGCATTAAGAGTAAAACTGCCGGGCTTAAATGTATCACCCAATCATATTAAGGCGGCGCAGCAGTTTGCATTTTCGGATAATTACTATTGCGATAGTGATGCGTCTATTCATGGTCACCACTGGATGCTGGGGGTTATTCCGAACGAATGGGTGGAGGCTAACTCCAATGTGGACAAAACTGCCAAACTATTCTCGGATGCGCCCGGGCGGCGCTTTCCAGGCTCAACTGGAAGCATGGACCCGGAGGATTATGCCGAACGGGGTGGACTGTGGGAAGCAATGGAACGAAGCCATGTAGATTTCTACAACTTTGGCGAGGGAAATGAAACCGCTCATAACCGCGAAATTTGGACAGATACCTTAACCGGATCGGGGCATGTGGTGATGGTACCTATGCAAAAAGCATTGTTTCCCCGCACCAGTCATAATTATGCTGGCTTTAATACCAATATTCCCGATCAGTTCAGGATGGATCAGTTTGAAAGCGAGTTTACAAAAATGTGGATAAAAGGCAAAGCGAAAATGCCATCGCTGATTACCATGCAGGTGCCTAATGACCATACTGCGGATACGAGGGCGAAAGATGGATACCCTATGCGGCAATCGTACATGGCTGATAACGACCTGGCCGTGGGGCGCATATTGCACTTTTTAAGCCGCACCAAATACTGGAAAAACATGCTGGTGATTATTACAGAAGACGACCCTCAGGGCGGCGTTGACCATTTAGATGCGCACCGCTCTATTTTAATGCTGGCAGGTCCTTATGTAAAAAAAGGTTACGTAAGCCATACCCATGCCAATTTTGGGTCGATATTAAAAACCATCTATAATATACTGAATGTGCCTTATGTAAACCAATATGACGCTACCGGCAGCTTATTAACAGATTTTTTTACAGACAAGCCCGATTTTACGCCATACACTTTTGTGCGCAGCGATACAAGGATATTTGACCCGCAAAAAGCAATGGCAAGGTATAATAAAACCATCGACTGGCGCAAAATTGAGAAGGGTCCTGATATGGACGACGAGGAAAATGAGCGCAAGGAGCGGAATCATCTTGATAAAGGTGAAAAAGAATAACTATCAAATTTTAATCAAATCATGAAACTAATAACGATAATGCCGGCGCTGTTTTTTGTTCTCTCGGGGCAGCAATATCAACCGAATCCGGTTCCTGAAAAGAAACATAAATTTACTGTCATCGCCCACCGGGGCGACCATACTATTTTCCCCGAAAATACTTTAGAGGGCTACAACCAGGCTATAAAAAACGAAGCTGATTATATTGAAATTGATGTACGTACCACCAGTGATGGTAAATTAGTGAGTATGCATGACGCTACTGTAAACCGGATGACCAATGGTAAAGGTTTGGTTAAAGACCTTACTTTTGAACAGGTGGAGGGCCTGAAAATTAAAGCAAAAAACAGCCAGGATACTGCTACTTATCGTGTACCCACTTTTGAACAGATATTAAAACTGTGCAAAAATAAAATTCACGTTTATATTGATTTTAAAGAGGCTGATGCCATGGTTACCAACAACCTGCTGAAACAATATAAAATGGAAAAAGAGGTGCTGGTGTATATCAATAAGCCCTCACAGTTTATCGACTGGCGCAAAAATGTGCCCCAAATGCCGCTGATGGTAAGCCTTCCCGATAGTGCGAAAAACTTGCAATCGATGAAAAACTTTGTTGAGCAGTATCACCCGGATGTGCTGGATGGTGATTATACCGGATACGATAGTGCCATGCTGGCCTACGCAGCAAGCATTAACCTTCCGGTTTGGCCCGATGGCCAGGGGCCGCTGGAAAGCCCTGCGGTATGGGACAAGGCCATTGCCATAGGATTAAAAGGGCTGCAAACGGATAACCCGCCTGCGTTTGTGCAGTATTTGAAGGGTAGGGGATTGAGGTAAGTATATCCTTCTTTTTGTCCTCCTGAGCGTAGCGAAGCATCTTTTCCGGCTGCAATAGTCCACATACATAGTGGTCGCTAAGTATGTCGCAGAAGATCCTTCGCTGCGCTCCGGGATGACAAATTGTAATTGAATAACCGGTATATTTGTACCGGTTATGGTAAACAAACGCAATAAAAATCCAACAAAAACAAGGCTTATAGCCATAGCTTCGCTTACTTTTGTTATTTTTTTGATGGTTTGGTTTTCCAATTATCCCAAACTGGTTGAACGTTATTACTCCGAAGGTTTTTATCGGGCCATCTGTTGGCTGCTGCATCCGTTATTAAACCTTTTCCCCTTTAGCGTTGGCGATGTGCTGTATATACTGGTTATTGCATATCTTATTTACGCTTCAATCCGGCTCATTAAACTGGCATTTAAAAAGCAGTTTGAACAAGCGGGTTTTTTGTTGCTGGGTATAACAATTGGCACAGAAACAGGCATCCTGATTTTTTACCTGTTTTGGGGATTGAATTATTTCAGACCATCAGCGGGAGAATTGCTCAACCTGCGCAACAGCAATTTCACCACGGCCGATTTAAAAAAAGTAACGGGTATCCTTATCGACAGCGCCAATGCCACCCGGGCAGCGGTAATGCCGTCCGATCTTTTGCAAAGCAATACGGCAATTTACGTAGCTGCTAAACAAGCTGTAATAAATTTAAAGTTCGATTCGGTCCATTTTCACACTTACAGTCCTGACATAAAATCCTCAATCTTAACAGCCCTGCTCAATTATATGGGCACATCGGGTTATTACAACCCCTTTACCAGCGAGGCCCAAATAAATTACCAAATGCCTGTTTTTAACCGTCCGGTGGTTGCCTGTCACGAAATGTCGCACCAAATGGGCTTCGGGGCCGAAGACGAGGCCGATTTTGTAGGTTATCTTGCCGGCATAGGTTCCCATAACCGTTTGCTGCGGTATTCAGCTTATCATCTCGCTGTCGAAGAGTTTATGTATTCACTTCGTTCGCGCGATACTACGGCTTTTAAGGAACTAAGAACACAAATCTCAGTACCCGTACACAACGATTTTAAAGCCGACAGGTTATATTGGCAAGCCTACCAAAGCCAGATAAATCGCGTAAGCAGTATTTTTTATGATAAATTCCTGAAAGTAAATAACCAGCCAAAAGGATTAGAAACTTATAACCAAATGGTGCTGCTGGTGATGGCGCTTTATAAAAGGGGTTCATAGTTGGTTGTTCATGGTTCATAGGTCGTGGTTCATGGAATGAAGGTTGAGGGAATATAGCTTGTGAAAAGGACAAGGCGGAAGCTGTTGGTGATGGCTGGCCCGCTTCTTTCTGCTATGAACCATGAACCATGAACCATGAACTCTTTTAACCATGAACTGTGAAAGAATTCCCCCTGCGATACCAACTTTTACAATTAATTTGGATAATATTGTATGCTGGTAAAAATAACACAACATTATTAATGAAAATAGCCTTAATAACAGGAATTACAGGGCAAGATGGCGCATATTTGGCGGAATTTTTGCTGAAAAAAGGATACGAAGTACATGGTATAAAGAGAAGGGCATCGTTATTTAATACAGAGCGTATTGATCATCTCTATCACGACCCGCACGAACCTAACGTAAAATTTAAACTGCATTATGGCGATTTAACAGACTCGACCAACTTAATACGGTTAATACAAGAAATACAGCCCGACGAGATCTATAACTTAGCTGCACAAAGCCACGTAAAGGTGAGTTTTGATACGCCCGAATACACTGCAAATGCCGATGGTATAGGCACCCTGCGTATTTTGGAGGCTGTTCGCCTGCTGAAACTGGAGAAAAAAACAAGGATTTACCAGGCCTCAACCTCCGAGCTTTACGGATTGGTACAAGCAGTTCCGCAAAGCGAAACTACACCTTTTTATCCGCGGTCGCCTTATGCGGTTGCCAAATTGTATGGATACTGGATAATTGTAAATTATCGCGAGGCGTATGATATGTATGCCTGTAACGGTATATTGTTTAACCACGAAAGCCCTATACGCGGCGAAACGTTTGTTACCCGCAAAATTACCCGTGCCGCTTCAAAAATAGCCATGGGCCTGCAGGATTGCCTTTTTGTAGGCAACCTTTCGGCACAGCGCGATTGGGGACATGCCAAAGATTATATTGAAGCCATGTGGTTGATGTTACAACAGGAAAAAGCAGAAGATTTTGTAATTGCAACCGGCGTTACTACCACCGTAAGAGAATTTATAAAAATGACGTTTGGCGAGTTAGGGATAGAGGTAGAATTCAGTGGAAAGGACGAAAATGAGCGCGGCGTAATTATAGATATTGATCAGGCTAAAGTTGATGAACTGGGCTTGAACACAGAAGGCTTAAAGTTAGGCAAAACGGTGGTAAAAGTGGACTCCAAATATTTCAGGCCAACCGAAGTTGAACTGCTGATTGGCGATGCCACGAAGGCTAAACAAAAGCTGGGATGGATTCCGAAATACGATTTGCAAGCCCTGGTGAGCGATATGGTGCAGTCCGACTTGCACCTGGTAAAAAAGGATGACTATTTAAAGAAGGGCGGATTTAAAACGTTGAATTATTTTGAATAACGGTTTATAGGGTTTTTAGATTTTATCTATGAAGAAAATATTTAGCATTATACTATTGTTATTTTCGATAATTGGCATTGCGAGTGCACAATCCGAATATCAGCCCTATTCTTATCAATTTTACCAAAAACTTAACGCGGATCTTTATTCGACTCAAACCCGCGAGCATACTGCTATTAAATCGCTCATTATTGATTCATTACTACGACATCGTTACGATTCGCTGATGAATTATGGTACAAACAATAGTCAAAATGGCTGGAATTTTTTTTCCAGCCATTTGATTGATGTGAAAAGCCCAAAATCAACTTTCTATCTGGATGTTTTGCCCGATCTGGGTATCGGCCGCGATTTTTCGGGCAAGCTTACCACCAACGCTACTTCTGTAGGTTTGCAGGTAGGAGGTACCTTTGGCGATAAATTGTATTACAACATCAGCGGGTATCAAAACAGCGCCATTTTCCCCCAATACCTGTCTACGTACATTAACCAGGTAGGCATAGTGCCGGGGCAGGCTTATGCCCGCACGTACCAAAATAACGGATACGATTGGTCGTACCTCACTGCTGTATTATCGTATACCCCCGTAAAATTTTTAAATATCAGCGCCGGACGCGATAAAACATTTATTGGCGATGGCTACCGTTCCGAATTATTATCGGACTATGCATCGCCATATCCATTTTTTAAGCTGACCGCAACTTTAGGAAACGTAAAATATATGGCCCTGTGGGCCTATATGAATGACCCCTATTATGCTAATGCCACGGGCAACGATGTGAAAAAATGGGCCGTTTTTCACTACCTCGACTGGAACATCAGCAATCGATTATCATTTGGACTTTTCGATTCCATTATATGGTACACGGTTGATAACGAAACCGGCCGCTCGCGCGGGTTTGACGTGACTTATTTAAACCCAATTTTATTTTTACGGCCGGTTGAGGCCGCAAATGGTTCGCCCGATAACGCATTGCTTGGGGCTACCGGTAAATACAAAATTTCGGATGGGGTTACGTTCTATGGCCAGTTTGCATTAGATGAATTTCAGTCGCAATATTTTTTTAGCAATGATGGATCTTCGCGCAATAAATATGGCTGGCAATTGGGCGTACGCGGCCCAAACCTTTTTGCGGTAAAAGGTCTAAATTATTTGTTGGAGTATAATACGGCAAAACCTTATACCTATTCGGAACATTCAATAACCGAAAACTACTCGGATAATAACGAACCGCTTGCACACCCCTGGGGCGCCAATTTCAGAGAACTGGTGGCTTTGTTAAACTATTCGTACAAACGCTTTGACATTAGCGCCGAGGCCGACTTCGGTCGTTATGGACTTGATGTTAATGGACTAAATTATGGAAAAGATATTTTTCAGTTATATGATTACCCGGCCAGATACCCGGCAACCATTTTGGGCAATTACACGGGCCAGGGCTTAACCACCAATATGGTCTACGCCGAAGCTAAAGTAGCTTATGTGTTAAATCCCAAATACAATTTAAGAATAGAGTTGGACGGTATTTACAGAACAGAAAACAATAGCCAGTTTAGCGATAAAACCACGTGGTTAACAATCGGCATCCGCAGCTCGTTCCGAGCGGTATATAACGATTTGGCGAGTTATAGAACGCATTAGCGGATGTGCAAATGTGCAGATGAGAGGATGCAAATGTTTGCATGCTATTTTGCGGCATAAATAACAAAAGCCCTTCGATAGAAGGGCTTTTGTTATTTCAAGCTGTGGTTATCCATTACCAGCGGACTTCATTTTTTTCATCCGCACATCCGTTAAGATGCAATAATATGCTTGCTCTTCTTAATATCTAAACTTTTTACTGCGGCAGTTATGCTTTTAGCATCATAACCACATTCGGCCCATAGTTCTGGTTGTTCGCCGTGTTCAATAAATTTGTCGGGTATTCCTAAGCGTACAACCTGTAGTTTATAGTTGTTATCAGCTATAAATTCTAAAACGGCACTACCCATTCCACCTTCAAGGCAACCATCTTCAACGGTAATTATCTTTTTGTATTTTTTAAATACGCTATGTAATAACGCTTCGTCAAGGGGCTTTACAAACCGCAGGTCGTAATGGCCGGGATAATAACCATCAGCATTTAGTTCAGTAGTAGCCTTTACTACCTCGTTCCCGATGGCGCCTATTGATAGTATGGCAACATCTTCGCCATCGCAAATAGTGCGGCCCTTGCCAACAGGTATCGCTTTAAACGGACGCTGCCAATCAACCATAACACCGTTACCGCGCGGATATCTGATCACAAACGGACCCATATCATCCTGCTGCGCGGTATACATCAGGTTGCGTAACTCCTCTTCGTTCATCGGCGCCGAAATTGTCATGTTGGGGATACAGCGCATAAAGGCCAAATCGTAAGCACCGTGGTGCGTTGGTCCGTCGGCGCCCGCAACACCGGCTCTGTCTAAACAAAAAACAACGTTCAGCTTTTGTATAGCCACATCATGCACTACCTGGTCGTAAGCACGTTGCATAAAGCTGGAGTAAATATTGCAAAACGGAATCAAGCCCTGTGTTGCCAGCCCTGCCGAAAATGTTACAGCATGTTGTTCGGCAATACCCACGTCAAATGCACGGTTGGGCATAGCCTTCATCATCAGGTTAAGCGAACATCCCGAAGGCATAGCCGGGGTAATGCCCATAATCTTAGAGTTTTGCTCGGCCAGTTCAATAATAGTATGGCCAAATACATCCTGGTATTTTGGAGGCTGTGGTTTGTCGTATTTGGTTTTTTTAATTTCGCCGGTTATTTTGTCAAACAAACCTGGGGCATGCCATTTGGTTTGGTCCTTTTCGGCCAGCGCATAGCCTTTGCCTTTTACGGTGATGCAATGCAGTAATTTAGGTCCGGGTATATCGCGCAAATCGCGCAATACCTTTACCATATGTTCTACATCGTGCCCGTCAATAGGGCCAAAGTATCTGAATTTAAGCGCCTCAAAAAAATTACTCTTTTTAAGTAACGTGCCTTTAATACTCTTTTCAATCTTCTGCGCCATTTTATAAGCGTCGGGGCCAATGGCCGATAATTTGGTGAGTACGTGCGCAATATCATCCCTAAACCTGTTGTAAGGTTTGGAAGTGGTTATATCCGTTAAATATTCTTTTAATGCACCAACGTTAGGGTCGATAGACATGTTATTGTCGTTCAAAATCACTAACAGGTTGGAGTTTTCGATGCCTGCATGGTTCAAAGCTTCAAAAGCCATACCGGCTGTCATGGCGCCATCGCCTATTACGGCTACGTGCTGCCTGTCGGTTTCGCCTTTGTATTGCGATGCCACCGCCATACCCAATGCTGCTGAAATAGATGTTGACGAGTGCCCAACACCAAAAGTATCATAAACACTTTCGGACCTTTTGGGGAAACCGCTCATGCCTTTGTATACCCTGTTGGTATGGAAAATTTCACGGCGGCCGGTTAATATTTTATGGCCGTAAGCCTGGTGGCCCACATCCCAAACCAATTGGTCGTAGGGGGTATTTAAAACATATTGCAACGCCACTGTTAATTCAACCACACCCAAACTGGCGGCAAAATGCCCCCCGTTTACCGATACTACATCAATAATATATTGCCGTAGTTCCTGGCAAACCTGTTTTAATTCTTCTGGTTTAAGTTGCTTTAAGTCAGATGGATAGTTGATCTGTTCTAATAAATTCCCTGCCGGTACCTGCATTGACATTCGTTTAGATTGTAATTAACCCAAAATTACGGGATTTTATTGACAAAATTAGGATTAATTTTTCTAAAAGTCCGAAAGTCGGAAAAGTTCGGAAAGTCGGAAAAGTCCGAAAGTCCGGAAGCAATGAGAGATTGGAGGTTAGGGGAATAATTCAATAACCTAATGGCCAATAACCAATTTCTTCAGCGCAATAATAGCACCAATGTGTAACCCTTCATGCATAGGCAAAAAGTGTATAGCATCGGCAATACTGCTCAGTTCAACGCCATAGCGGGTGGTAAAGTTGGGATAAGCCGTAAAAATCTGGTCGTTAACATCAATGTCAAATTGTTGCAGCGTTGAAAATAGCAAAGTTTTTATTTCATCAACTTCATCCTGGTTAACAAATCCTTCGGGTTTGGTATCAGGCTTGTATTTCATAAAAAATGCTTCCTCAATTCGCAATTCCAGTCCACAGCGTTTGTAACAGATACCTTGTTGGGCGGCAATTAAATGGCCCATGTTCCAGATAATATTATTGTTAAAACCAGCTGGTATTTTGTTTAGCTGTTCAAGGCTTAGGTCTTCAACAATTTTTAAAAGTTGCTTACGCGGATTGTTTATGGTTTCAATTGCTTTGTTCATTTTTCGCAGATATTATGCTGCTAAAGTGCGGAATATTTTTAACTCCGGAGAATTATTTGGAGTCAACTTTTTGTGCGAAATGTGTGAGGCTGTTGTAACCCGTCATCACAGCCAATATGCACCCGGCAAACCATAGTGTAATAAATAAAGGCATACCTAAAATCCAAACATGGTTTAAAACGCCTTTTTGTAAAAGCCCGTTTAATGCAATTAGGATAACTATTGTATCTAAAATAAGCGGAATAATCAAAAAACCGGCGAAAAGTAGTATTTTTCTTTTATTGCTGATGGTTTTATAAGCTGTGATTAATGGAGGTATACAAATGATAGAAATTATAGCAACAACTGTTAGCCTTATCAGCAACAAATTAGAATGATCGTGATTTAAAAGCAAATATTTAAAACCGTAAACTTCATCGCCCCCGCCGGTGGCTGCCATGTAAATGCGTCCAAACTGCATATTGCCCAAAATAAAAACAAGGCCTAATGATTTGCGTTCAATTGATTTGCCGTTGATCACCCAATATCGGCCTACCCAAAGCATTGCAAATGTGAATACCGGCCCCGCAAAGGTTGCAGAAATAGCCCAGGGATGCTGTTGTATGCAGCCCGTGCAAACGTCCCAAACATTAAAATCACGTGTGCCCCAGCAGCCACAAATTAGCCGGCCAGTTATGATATGAGCCAGTTCGTGCATCTCATGCATCAGGAAAAAGAAAATAATGAATATAAACAGGTTTTTAAAGCTTAACTGGATTTGTAATAACGGTTTTGAAGGCATAATAGTTGGTTTGGTTGCAGTGTGCTATGACCACAGTTTTTACTGCGTGGTTACACAATTTATTTTTCTATCTGGTAGCAGGTAGCCTTTGTGGCTTTTATCCTAACTTTGCAACGTTAATTTATATTGTATTAATGCCCGATAGCGCCCTTAGTAAATCAACCCAATCCAACAAAATTATCATTTATTTTTTGTTGCTATGGACGGTATTGAACGCTATACAAGCCTATACCATGGAGCTACAGGCCGACGAGGCCTATTACTGGCTGTATTCCCGCTATCTCGACTGGGGTTATTTCGATCATCCGCCTATGGTGGCGCTCTTTATCCGCTTTGGTGATAGCTTACTGCATAACGAGTTCGGTTTACGTTTACTTACGGTAATCACCAGTTCGGCATCTATTTACGTCCTTTGGCTCATTCTGAAGAAATATGCGGTCGACGCCCTTGCTTTTGCAATGGTGGTGTCTGGCATATTTATTTTTCATATTTATGGGTTCACCACCACGCCCGATGTCCCGTTGTTCTTTTTTACCGTACTATTTTATTTCTTTTATCAGCGATATCTTGAAAAAGACAGCATTACCCTCGCCCTGATATTGGCATTCGTGGTAGCTTGCCTGTTGTACAGTAAATACAATGGGATACTCATTGTGGGTTTTACACTGCTGGCTAACTGGAAATTACTAAAACGATGGTCGTTTTGGGTAATTGTTGTGTTGGCTGTTGTTCTTTATCTGCCGCATATATTGTGGCAGGTAAATCACGGTTACCCATCCGTTAATTACCATTTGTTCGAACGCTCATCTCCAGCTTATAATTTTATTAATACTTTTTCATACCTGCCCGGGCAGTTGTTAATGGCCGGGCCGCTAATTGGCTGGTTTTTATTTTATAAAGCTTTTTCGGTAAAAATAAAAGACGTTTTTATCCGGTGTTTGCTGGTGAATTGTGTTGGCACCCTGTTTTTCTTTTTTATCAGCAGCGGCAAGGGCGAAGTGCAGCCGCAATGGACTTTTGTGCTTTTTGCGCCATTGGTAATGCTGGTACTTATCGGTTTTAAACAAGCAGGTGGCAGGCCCAAATGGCTGTTGCCGCTGGCGGTAGTTAATTTAAGTATCATTGTGATAGTACGGTTAATCATTATTTGCGGCTTCGGTTTTGCCCGCACCTATGGACATTTAAAAAGCTATTATGGCTTTAAAGATTGGACAAACGAAGTAAAAAAACGCGCGGGTGATAATTATGTAGTGATGAACGAGGGCTTTCAAAACCCATCAAAATATAACTATTACACCAATAGCCTAAAATGTTTTGCCTATGATGACCGGTATTATCGCAAAACGCAATTCGATATTTGGCCGATGGAGGATAGTATCCAGCATAAGCGGGTCTTTTTTCTATTTTATCGCCCCATCAAAGGCCTTACAACTGATTCACTGACAATGCCTGCCGGCACATGGTACACCGCCTGGATCAATGATGTGCGTACTTATCAAAAAGTATTGATTGAAACAACATCCGACAAGGTAACTGCATCGCCGGGCCAAAAGGTTAATTTTGATTTGACCATAAACAATCCCTATCATTTCCCGATCAGTTTTAGCGATACGGGTTACGTTCACCCCGTTGTACTGGAATCGTGCTTGCTTAAAGGGGATGCTACCATTAATACGCAGCAGGCTCCGGTTAGTTTTAACAACATAAGTCTAAAATCCGGCGCCGGCGTTCATTATACTTTTACCTTTGTTACACCGTTACAAAAAGGAAATTTCGACCTGTTTTTTTCCCTGCGTACCGAACCATTTTTTGGCAGCAGGAATAGCAGGGTAATTCATTTTACTGTTAAATAACCCCCTACATGATAAAAAAACTTTACCTCTCCATTTTTATTTCGATTTTAACCAGCACAGTTGCCATAGCCCAGCAAAGCCTCGATATTAATTTTAGCACCCTCGGCTTTTTAGATAACCGGGAATATAAAGACTTTGTTGCCCGCTCTCGCACTTATTCGGGTACCCGCACCAATTTAGATTTAGGGTTGAATATTGATAGCGTTAACCATTTTATTGTTGGTGTTAACGCCATACACGAGTTTGGGGCAATCCCTTTTTATTTAAAGGTAAACCCGATAGCCTATTATCATTACCAAAGCAAAAACTGGCTGTTTAATGCAGGCGAGTTTCCGCGCGAAGGATTGCTGGATAATTATCCGCGTGCTTTATTGAATGACACGCTGATGTATTATCGCCCTAATGTTGAGGGTTTATTAGCCAAATATCAAACCGACCACTTTATGGAAACCGGCTGGATCGACTGGGTGAGCCGCCAAACAACCGTGGAGCGCGAACAATTTTTATTTGGATTTGAAGGTAAGTACAAACCGTCATTAACAGGGCCGTTTTATATTTCGCATTACGTGTTCCTGATGCACGATGCTGGTCCTTCAGTAATTATCCCCGGCGATCATATTGGCGATAACGGCGGCGGACAGGTAAGGCTTGGGCTTGATTTTAGTCACCGGCAGCATCTTTTTGATTCTTTATCGTTCGAAGCGGGCGGTATGTTCTCGATGCAGCGGGAGCGTGGACTCGATGGCTTCCAAACGCCCAAAGGCTTTGTAGCCAGCGCTTACGGCAGTTGGGGACGCTTTGCTATTTTTGATGAATTTTATGCCGGCCAGGGTTCAACAATTGAATATGGCGATGCTTTTTACGAAAAGAAATTTTACGACCGTTTGGATCTGATGTTTATTACTTTTAAAGGAAGGCGCCTTAAAGGGCAGTTTATCTTAAGTATACACCGCACGCCTGGCTTTACCAGCAACCAGGAAGCGTTCAGGATAAGCTATGATTTGGGACGGAAGGTGATTGCAAGGTTTAAAGCAGATAATTAGCGCGGTAATATCTTTTTAAAAGTGACAATTCGTTAACTTATTTATTCCCAATTTAGACGGATAAAACTATACACCCATGCTTCTAAAAAATACATTTGTACACCACGTTCATTTTTGGCTTCATGATAAAGCCGATAAAGCCAAATTAATTGAAGGATTAAAAACTTTAATCCCATTGCCGAACATCCGGGAAATACACATTGGTGTACCTGCCGAAACATTTCGCAGTGTAGTAGACCGTTCGTATGATGTATCCCTGTTAATTTTGTTTGATACCCCTGAAGCGCAGGAAGCTTATCAAATTGATCCCGACCACGTGCTTTTTGCCGACAACTATGCCAAAGTGTTGTGCAGTAAAGTTGTAGTGTCGGATAGTGTAAACGTTTCTTAGTTCGTGGTTCATGGATCATAGTTCATGGCCGGAGGTTTTTGGGCATACTTCCCAACCCAGGATGATCTTGTTTGCCATGACTTCTTTTGAACTATGATCCATAAACTAATTATGAACTATCAACTATGAACTCCCCCAAAAGCATTCTCCTAACGGGCGGTACCGGTGTTATCGGCCGCAGATTAACCCAGGCCTTATTGGCTAAAGGTTATACAGTAAGCCATTTGAGCCGCTCGGCGGGCAGCGATGCAGGGGTGAGGACCTATTTATGGAACGTTGAAAAAGGAGAGATTGATGACCGCTGCATTGATGATGTTGACATCATCGTCCACATGGCCGGCGCACCCGTTGCCGAAAAACGCTGGACGGCTGCGCGTAAGAAGCTGATTATTGAAAGCCGTACTAAATCAATCGGGCTAATTTATCAATTAATAAAAAGCAAAACCAATAAGGTTAATTCGGTTATTTCCGCATCGGCTACCGGATACTACGGTGATAGGGGAGAGGAGTTACTTACAGAAAGTAGTGAACCAGGAAATGATTTTTTGGCCCACTGCTGTATAGAATGGGAGAAGGCAGTTGACGAAGGGGCGGGCCTGGGCTTAAGGGTACTAAAATTTCGCACAGGTATTGTGCTCAATAAGGAAGACGGCGCTTTGCCCCAATTGGCGATGCCCGTAAAGTGTTTTTTTGGATCACCATTAGGTTCGGGCAAGCAATGGATGCCCTGGATACATTGGCAGGATGTGGTGGATATGTACCTGTTTGGCATTGAAAACGCTGCATTTAGCGGCGTGTATAACATGACGGCGCCTAACCCGGTAACCAACAAACAAATGGTACAGGCAATTGCCAAACAATTAACCAAGCCTTTATGGGCACCAAACGTACCCACGTTTATTTTAAAGCTTTTATTAGGCGAAATGAGCGCCATTGCGTTGGGTGGCGCCCGTACATCGGCGCAGAAAATTGAAGACGCTGGGTTTTCATTTAAATACCGCGACATTGAATCGGCGTTGAAGGAAATTTATGGATGAACGGACACCCGTAGCTGTTTTTTGGTTTCGCCGCGATCTTCGGCTGGAGGATAACGCGGGCCTGTATCACGCGTTAAAGAGTGGTCTCCCGGTTTTGCCGGTTTTTATTTTCGATAAGGAAATACTTGTTAAGTTGGGGGATAAGGACGATGCTCGTGTCACTTTCATTCATCAAACTATCGAAAGTTTGAACTCCGAACTTTGCCAGTACGGTAGTAGCCTGCTGGTTTTGTTTGATAAGCCTTGTGATGCCTGGACTAAACTGCTGAATGACTACGCAATAGACGCTGTTTATATCAACCATGATTATGAACCAGCTGCTATTTTCCGCGATGAAGCTGTCGCTAAACTGTTGAACGAAAATCATATCCCGTTTAATACTTATAAAGACCAGGTAATATTCGAAAAGGATGAGGTAACCAAAGATGATGGCAAACCTTATACCGTTTATACACCCTATCAGCGCAAATGGTATCAAAAACTCTCGTCGTTTTATTTGGAGGAGTATTCATCGAAAAACTACTATAGTCGTTTCTTCAAGACTTCACCTTTCCAAATCCCCTCCATAACTCAAATTGGATTTGAAAAAAGTGAACGCGAATTCCCACTGGTTCATTATAAAGAATTGATACCAAATTACGCCGAAAACAGGGATTTTCCGGCCATTGAAGGTACTACTCACATCGGTATTCACCTGCGTTTCGGTACCGTAAGTATCCGCGAACTTGCGAGGGTTGCTAACTCTTTTAATGAAAAAACATGGCTGAATGAATTGATTTGGCGCGAGTTTTATATGATGATTTTGTATCATTTTCCGCAAACAGCTCAGCAATCCTTTAGGCCGGAGTATGATCGCATTAAGTGGGTTAATAACGAGCAGCAATTTGCTGCCTGGTGCAATGGCCAAACCGGTTTCCCGCTGGTGGATGCCGGTATGCGCGAGCTGAATAGCACTGGTTATATGCACAACCGCGTACGCATGGTAACCGCCAGTTTTTTAACTAAAGATTTGTTGATTGACTGGCGCTGGGGCGAACAATATTTTGCCCGAAAACTGTTGGATTATGAAATGGCCAGTAACGTGGGCGGCTGGCAATGGGCGGCAGGTTGTGGTACAGATGCGGCACCTTATTTCCGGATATTTAACCCGGATGCACAGTTAAAAAAGTTCGATCCCGAACTGAAATATATTAAAAAATGGGTGCCGGAATATGCTGATTTTAGCAGGTATCCTAAACCCGTTATTGATCATGCCGTTGCCCGGGAACGGTGTTTACGGGTTTTTAAAGAAGCGTTGCAGAAATAAGAATCAGTCACCTCCGTGTCATTTCGGGCTGAGTGGGGAAATTGCACAAACTTTATTTAAGCGCTACACACCAACCTCAATAGGTGTTTATGCAGGACGAAAGTTTCTCACTTTCGTTGAAATTACGTCGTAGGAATAGATTTGATGGCGCTCCCTGTAACTTACGGCACTACCTGTGGGCTTTACATAAATTCCTTTTACCGCCGCAACCACAAAATATAATTCTGTTTAATGAAACAATTTGTCTCGCGGTGCGTATACGGCGTCCATACAGCCATCACGAAAAACATAATACCTAACCGATTACAATAAAATGCAGGCTTGCTGCAAAGGATATCTGTTCATGCAGATTCAAAGAAATGGAATGTTAGTATGTTGGTAACATCCCTTAATAAATGTTAATAAATGTTAGTTACTTGTAGCGCCTAATTGACGATGTTTTATGTAAACATCTGATTATTAATGCTACTTGATAAATTATTTAAACAAAGAATTCACCGTGAATAGACGATTTATTCTCTTTTTCAGCGCAATCGTATTAACAGTATTTGTTAATAACCTTAAAGCACAGGCTCCAACGATCAGTTATACGCCCTCAACCAATGCGTATCCGCTTGGTGTGACTATTACTAATTTAACGCCAACAGTAACGGGCACAGTGCCAGCCACCACTTTTAGTACAGTAAGCACCTTTGTTGCTGCCAGCACCACTATCCAAAACCCGAGAGGGCTATGTGCCGACGCTTCGGGCAACGTATATGAGGCTGATTTTACCGGGAACAAGATATTTAAAATAAGCTCGGCCGGCGGTACGCCAACGCTTATTGCGGGTACGGGTACAGCTTCTGAATCGGACAACACTACAGGCGCCAATGCCAAGTTTAATGGCCCTACCGGAGTTGCTACTGATGGCACTAACTTATATGTGGTTGATAATGGCGGCAGCACCATCAGGAAGATTGTTCTTTCGGGTGCTTTTCCGGTTACTACTATTGTGTCCAGTGGGTTGTCAAGCCCAACTGGTATCGACTACGACGGCGCCGGTAATTTGTATATAACCGATTCGGGAAACAACAAAATCAAAAAAATAGTCATCTCATCCAGTACGGTTACAACCATAGCCGGCAGCACATCGGGCGAGTCGGATAATAATACAGGTACTTCTGCCCAATTCAAAAGCCCGGCTGGTATTGTTTACGATGGTTCGGCTAATTTATACGTGTGCGATTTTACAGGGCATACCGTTCGCAAAATTAGCACTACGTCGCCATTTAAAGTAACAACCGTTGCGGGCACCGGCACAGCCGGGTCTGTAAACAGCCCCGGTACAGCAAGCTTTAGTTCGCCTTATGGTATAGCGAGGGATGCATCGGGCATTTTGTATGTTGCTGATGAAGGAAATTCTGAAATAAGGATGGTTACCACCGCAGGGTATGTGACTACTTTAGCCGGGCTTGCCGGCACTGCGGCCGAAGCAGATGGGGTTGGTACCGCTGCCGAGTTTAATGCCCCGTATTGCATTGAAGCCGATAAATCGGGCAATTTATTTGTAGGCGATGATATTGCTGCAAATTCAACGGTGCGTAAGATATTGCTAACCGGTTATACTATTAGCGGCACTTTACCGGCGGGTCTGAGTTTTTCGGGTACTACCGGCTATATTTCGGGCATGCCTACGGCAACGCAGTCGGCGACGGTTTATACCATTACTGCTTATAATTCATCGGGGAGTAATTCAACAACAGTAACAATAAGTACATTCCTTAATGCACCGGCTATCAGTTACAGCCCTTCAAGTAACAATTATCTTGTGGGTACCGCCATAACTACATTATCGCCGACCAATACGGGTGGGGTAGTTGGTTCTTCGGGCTATGGAACGGGCGGAGTGATTGCCACCGGTGTTAGTGGCGCTGATGCTATGGCCGTTGATGCATCCGGCAACGTTTATGTAACAGACTATAATGCCGGCAAAATAAACGAATACACTTCTACCGGAACATTTATAGGCAATTTCGGTACCGGCGTTACCATGAGCGCACCTGCATCACTTGTTTTTGATTCGCAGGGTAATTGTTATGTGCTGGACAAGACGAACAAATGTGTGTACAAGTTCAACTCCACCGGCACCTACCAATCAACTATCATTTCGTCATTAAGCACTAATTGTTATGGTTTAGCAATTGATGCATCTGATTATATTTACATTGCCGATTACTTAAACAATACGATAAAAAAATATAACACAAGCGGTACTTACCAATCATTTTCAATAGCAACCGGCAGCAGCACCACGCCTTCCGGGGTGGCAGTAGATGCAGCAGGAAACATTTATTCATTAAATTACGGTACCGGCAAAGTTGCCAAGTACAATGCTGCAGGTACGTCAATAAACTCTTCGTTAATATCAGGGTTAAACAACCCCTGGGCATTTTCACTGGATGGCGGTGGCAACATTTACGTTGGCGACTCGGGAAATCAACTTGTAAAGATTTACAATACCAGCGGAACATTATTAGCAAGTATCAGCGGCTTTAGTGCTCCCGATGGTCTGGTGGCTGATCCATCCGGCAACCTTTATGTATCTGACTATAATACTAACACGGTATATAAATATCCGCCTACCGGTGGCTACTATATCAGCGATATATTGCCGCCAGGTTTGAGTTTTGACATCCCCACCGGAAATATTACCGGCACGCCTACAGCCTCGTTCCCGGCAACCACTTATACGGTAACCGCTTATAATTCAGCAGGCAACAATAGCACCACCGTAACCATTTCGTCTTACGCAATATATACCTGGGTAGGTAATGCGGGAGGCTCAAATTACAACTGGGGCACGGCTGCTAACTGGAGCCCGGCAAGTGTACCAGGCTCGTCCGACCAGGTTTTGATAGGTTCCACGGCCAATTTTATTCAACCGCCTGTAGTAGCGGCAGCTGCCCAAGTGGGTTCAATCATCCTCGGAACAAATGCCACTGCGGCTTCAGGTATTACCGTAAATTCCACATTAACGGTAAACGGCGCTATAACTTATCAAAGCGACTCGCATTCGTACCAAACTTTTACAGCCACACTTTCGGGCAGCGGCAGCATAACGGCAACCGGCTTAAATGTTATTTCAAATACTACCTTATCGGGTCACCCTTATATCGAAACATTGGCCTCATCGGTAAGTTCACTTACTATTAACGGTAATGTGGCCTTAACATCAAGCAAGGTAAGCTCGGATACTTTTAATTCAACCTTTAATATTACCGGGGGCACGGTAACAGTTACCGGGGCAGTGCAAACCACCAATACTGCGGGCAGCACGTCAACCTTCGCAGTTGCGCCCACCACAGCGGCAACATTAAAGCTTTCAAACGCTACGGCATTATCCGGTTTATCGTCTTTAGGCACCAATACAATAACCTTTAAAAATACCGGAGCCACCGTTGAATATTCGGGTACAGCTCAAACTATTTATACCGATGCCGCCATTACAGGCTTGTCATCGGGTGTAAGCTACCAGAATATCGCTTTTTCGGGTAGTGGGATAAAAACAGCATCATCCGGAAATTTAAATATCGCCGGTGATTTTAGCAATTCATATACCACTATCGATGCTACCAACTATTTAGATTTGACAAGCCCTACAGTAGCTTTTAACGGAACTACCCAAAGCCTTGCAGGTGGCAGCGGTAACGGTACAACTTTTAATAAAGTTACCTTTAGCGGCAACGGTACAAAAACAATGGCAAGCGGCGGCTTTTACGTTAACGATACAGGTGTTTTAACCATGAGCGGCACCAACGTTTTAACTATACTTGCGGTAGGAGGGTCAAGTTCTTTAACCCTGGTATCGGACACTGCGGGAACGGCTACTGTTGCTGCTATCAGCAATACTGCGATAGCGCCTGCCGCCGCTAACGGACCTACAATAACAGGCAACGTAACGGCACAACGCTTTGTATCAGGCGGAGCCACCTATACAAGCGGGCGTTATGTTTACCGCAATTATCGTTTAATGTCGTCGCCTGTAAACGAGGGCAAAGATGGCAACGGAAATTATCCTTACAGCTTAAACTATCTTGCGGCCAATACTATTATTACCGATTGTACTTCTACTTACGGCACAACCGCCGGCAACCCGAGTTTGTATTTATATAACGAACATAATACGCCAAGCAGTACATCGTTTACCGGCGGTAATTTTATTGGTGTCACCAATATAAGTAACACCGTTGCAACGGGGCATCTTACCACTACCGACGGAGCCAGCTCGCCCAAGGTTTATGTTGGCGATGGTTATATGATGTATTTCCGCGGTGACAAAACCACTCATCTTTCGAAGAAAACCACTTATCCGTATGTTGGCCCCGAAAGTGTAACCTTTACCACCACCGGAGCTTTGAACCAGGGAACGTATAATGTAGTATCATGGACGGGTTATGGCGGCCTGTTGTATACTCAAAGTAATACCGGTAACGTTAATGTGCGGGGTTTTAACCTGGTAGGAAACCCTTACGCAAGCTCTATCGACTTTAGTTTATTTAGCAACACTACCTCAACAGCGCCAATTTATGGAGTTAATGTAATTCCAACCATTTGGATATATAACTTTAATACTAACCATTATGATACTTATACCGTAGGTAGCGTGCCAAGCGGTACGGCTACCAATATTATCCCAAGCGGCCAGGGATTTTACGTGCGGTCAAGTAATTCCGGTTCGTCCCTTGTGTTCAGGGAAACAGCTAAAATAACCCAGCAGGTTACCGGCACAAATTCGTTGTTAGGAACACCACTGGCGCAAAGCGATAATAAAAGCTATATGCGGCTAAAGTTGATAACCGACTCGATCAATAACGATGATATCGTAATTGGTTTCAGAGGAACATCTGCTACCACCTTTAACGAGAATGAAGATTCGGAATTTATGCCAGGCAATGGCGCTCCGGAAGGATTGGCCAGCTTAACCAGCGATAATATAAAGGCATCAGTAAAATGGTTGCCTTTACCCAAAGGGAACAACAACCAGAAAATTAAATTATTTGCCAACGTGGCAGGCAGCGGTTTATATACTTTTAAGATGACCGATTTAAAAGAACTGCCTGTTATTTATAATGTATGGCTGATGGATAATTACAAAAAAGATTCGTTAGACATCCGTGCCAACAACACGTACGCTTTTAACGCAGATATATCAGATACTGCAAGTTTTGGAAGCAACCGTTTTAGCATAGTCATCAGGCAAAACCCAGCGCTTGGGGTACATTTATTAAACTTTAACGCAGCGAAGGCAACGGCAGGCGTACAGGTGATTTGGAAGACCGAAAATGAGCAAAACTATACCAACTTTACAGTTGAACGTAGTATAAACAAAGGAGTGTCTTTTGATGCAATAGGCGGTTTTAGCTCGAATGCCCTGGGCACTTACAGCCTGGTTGATAAAACACCGCCTTCGGGCACCGATCAGTACCGGTTAAAGATGGAGGATTTAAACGGCGCAATTACCTACTCGAAAGTGGTTACCCTGATGTACGCTGGTTCGGCTAATACTATAGCCATCAATAACATTACGGTTTATCCAAACCCGTCAAAAGGTATGCTTAATTTAAATATTGCTCAAAATGATGCGAGTACGGCACCGTTAAGCCAGGCAGCTACAGGCCCGATAACTATTCAACCTGTAAGCGGGGCAAGCAGCAAGGTATACGGTATTAAAATAGTGAACAGCACCGGCGCGGTAATAAAAAGTACCACCACATCGGAGCCTAACTGGCAAGCTGACCTTAGCAGCCTTACGCCGGGAACCTATGTAATACAGGTAGTTAATAATACTGACAAGAGCCTTGTAGGCAAAAGCGCATTTGTGAAACTGTAGCATTGGTCATTACTCATTAAGTCATTGAAAGCCCTCTCGACAGAGAGGGCTTTCAACCTTTCAACCTTTCAACCTTTCAACCTTTCAACCTTTCAACCTTTCAACCTTTCAACCTTTCAACCTTTCAACCTTTCAACCTTTCAACCTTTTTTTGTTTAAAATTTCTTGTAACCTTTCGCAACTATTTGCGTATAAATTAAAACGGATAGAACAGTTAAGCTTTTTTATCCGGTTTAAACTATTGTTAACACCCTTGGTGTTAAATTATTGATTTGTAAAAGATAAATTATTGGTTAATAAAGGGGCCTCGATTAGCTATGTAAATAACTATGACAGGAGTTGCGTTATTAATCGTATTTGTAATTTCTATTCCCACAATGGGGGTATATGCTATTGCATTTACCACTGACTGGCACACGCCCGCAGCGACCCAAACTCCCGCGCGCGCATCGCATTCGTGCAATGCTTTCCAAACATATTCATTTAAATCCATTTCAGATCGTACAGCCGATTCCATTGTCGCCTTTATTGGGTGTATTTTTAATACCGGCCTGTTTTATCGTACATCTGATTCAAAATTCGATAACCTTTCGATGTCAGATTTGCGTATAAGGGTAATGTTATCGCCAAATAAGCTCTCAGAAAACCTTAAAGCCATAACTGCATCATGAAAAAAGCACAAATTCAATTACATCACTTAAAAATAGCTATCCTCGGTGTATTGTTGCTCCTGTTAGGTAATAATGCCTGGTCGCAAACAGCGCCCGCATATTCTCCTTATGCTTTCGTGATACCTTTAACGTTAAACAATTCTTCGCTGGGGATTACCAATAAGCAAACAAATTTTGTTGCCCTGGTTAAGGTAACCAGCCCTAATTTAATAACCGGGGTATGCCAGGATGCTACAGGTTCTAGTACGTCTATCCCCAATTTTGCCATTCTTGATGCTACTAACTATACAGGTTCAGAATTGCATTACCAGGTCGAAAATTATAACAGCGCAACCGGGGTTATTTACTTTTGGGTAAATATCCCAACATTGTATGCCTCAAGTGGTGCATCGGCAGGTACAAATAAATTATGGTGCTATTTTGGGCCGGTAAGTACGCCAACGGTTTCGCATACCGCCAACTGGCAGAAATTAACCTGGAGCAATTGTACATCCACCAACGTCACTTTTTCGGGAGTTTGGCATTTTAACGACGACCCGGCGGGTACGGCTCCCCAATTTGCTGATGCAACTGTAAATAATAATGACCTTACATCCGAAACGGTAGGTACTGTAACTCAAAATACATCATCGCAAATTGGCAATGGCATAACTATGGTTTCAACCGCTGTACTTGACCAGGGCGCTATAAACATGCCGAACACCCAGGCCAGCCAGTCAATGTCAATATGGGCAAGTTACCCTTCAACACCTGGTAACACCAATTTAATTGTACTCGAAAACAGCACCAACCCCGCTGCATCCGGCAACGGCACCCAGTTGGGTACCTATGTTAGCGGCACGCCTGATTTGCAGGTTTGGCCCTGGGCCCACAGAACAACACCGTTGGTTAAATACGCATCGGCGCCGTCGGCAGTTGTTTGGCACCACTATGTTTATACCTACAATTCAGGAACAAATACCAGCATTATATATTTGGACGGGGCTCAACTGGCATCAAGCACCAGTCAATCGCCAGAGACCGGAACGGTTGATATGGTGGCCTTTGGCGACTATATCAACAATACGACCCATGCCGGTGGCGGCCAGGTTTACACTGGCACGATGGATGAATCGCACGTAATAGGAGTAACTTTAAGTGCCGATTGGGTAAAGGCAGAATACGTAAACCAAAAAAGCCCGGATGCCTTTACAACTGCGGGTACCATGCAAACCAACGATGCACTGGCCTCAACCATGGCCGGTTACCTGAGTTATACCTGGAAAGGCGGAAGCACCGCCGTTACAACAGCTGCTAACTGGGATAATACCACATCGGGCGAAACCAACCAGGTGCCAATAAACGGGAATGTTAACTGGGTTTTGCCTTCCGGATTGTCAAAATATCCGGTTTTAACTGCTGATGCCAGCGTTTACGCCTTAACAATGGCTTCGGGTGCTTCCATCAATTTAAATGGGCATACCTTAAACGTGGGCTGTAACATTTATAACAGCAGTGGCGGCCAGATTCTTTACGCCAGCAATACAGCTTCAACAATAAATTGGGACGGCAGTATTACTTCACAATATTACTACGGTAACAGCACCGCCAATACCGCTCAAACCGGTTCAATGGTGGTAAATAACTCGGTCGGCGGAACGGTAAACATTACGGGTGGCCCGTTTGATATTTTTAATTTGCTTAGCATAACTAAGGGTAACCTTGTAATTGACCCAACGGCCACGGTAACCCTAAAGAGTGCGCAAACGCTTACCGCCAGCGTGACTGCTATACCTTCGGCCTATTCCATTAGCGGTAATGTAAGTGTTGAACGTTATATAAGCGGGGGGAGTAACACCTATAGGGGGTACAGGTTTTTATCCTCGCCAATTTATACGGCCAGCGTAGGGTCAACCCATTACTGGGATTTAAGCTATTTGCCTTTGTTCGCACCTATTACCGGCAGTTTGGGCACAGCGGGCGGGTTATCTAAAAGCGGCAACCCCTCTATGTATTTATACCGCGATAACGTAGTTTATACCAACAAAACATTTAATACTGGCAATTTCAGGGGGATAAACAAAATCAATAATTCTCCCCTTTATTCTATCGGTGTTGATTATGACGGCACTTATAATTTAACCCCCGGCACTGGTATCTTGTTTTTTTACCGGGGTAATTTAACCAATATAGCCAATAAGTATACCACCACTACCAGCGCCGAGTCGACTACTTTTGTATCTACCGGTAATTTAAATCAACAGAATATTACTGTTACGAACTGGTATACAGGGTTAAATACGCTTCAATGCGATGTTGTTGCCGGTAATGCCGCCAGTTATTTTGGTTATAACCTGGTGGGCAACCCTTACGCCTGCTCAATTGATTGGACTACCAGCACCCCCCTCAATGCTTCGCCATCCATCATTTGCCCCAATGTGGGTAAAACCATTTATATTTATAACGAAACCACTAAGCTTTACGCCACATTCGACGGAACAACCGGTACAAACGGCGGAAGCAAGGTAATACCAAGCGGACAAGGTTTTTTTGTTAAAACCACGGCCCCCGGTGCTTCATTAACTTTTACTGAGGCTGCAAAAATTACTACGCAGTTGGCGGGGAATACAACAGCAACAGGCAGTAACGATTTATTGTTAAATGCCAAAGCTTTACCCGCAGTAGCAAACGCGGTTACCGGCCCTAAGTTTTTGAGGTTGGAACTGGATGCTGACTCCATTAATAAAGCGGAAGCCGTTATCCGCCTTGATCAAACTGCTAATAATAAGTATGTAGAGAATGAAGACTCACAATATTTTGTGGGGAATGGCATAATCGGTTTTTCGACGCTCACCAGCGATGGTTACAGCACGGCTATAAATGTAATTCCTTATCCTAACAAAAGCGATGCAGTTAATTTAGATGTTACCGCTACCGGCAGTGGGCTGTATACTTTGAATATGACGGAAATGCAAAACATTCCCCCAATTTTTGATGTCTGGCTAATGGATAATTACCGGAAAGATTCGCTGGACATAAAACATAACCCAAGGTACGCTTTCAATATTGATTTGACAGATACCAATACTTTTGGGAAAAATCGTTTTCAAATAGTTATTCGGCAAAACCCCGCATTAGGTGTGCATTTATTGAACTTTACTGCAACAAAAGTAGCTGCGGGAGCAAACACAGTTTGGAAAACCGAAAATGAAGACAGCTATACCAACTTTACTGTTGAAAGAAGCACCGATAAAGGCGTTACTTATGACGTGTTAGGTGGTTTAACATCGGCCAGCCTGGGCAGCTACAACTTTTTAGATAAAACCCCCGCGACAGGCGATAATATGTATCGTTTAAAAATTGAAGATTTAAATGGTGCGATAATTTATTCAAAAGTAATTACGCTTACTTACGGCACCCAAAACAATCCGGCAACAACTGCCGCAGTAAGTAATATTAATGTTTATCCTAATCCGGCGGTTGGTACTATTAATCTTTCTATTAATACACCTTCCTTGTCATCAGGTGTGCCCCCACTGCAAACTGCCGGAGCCACAGGTACAACGGGAACAAATACCACCGCAGCATCAAGCTACGGTATTAAAATAATAACTTTAACAGGTGCTGTAATAAAAACTGCAACATCGGCTACACCAGCGTGGCAGGATAACATAAGCGGCCTTACTCCCGGTACCTATTTGATAGAAGTTGTAAATAATAATGATAAAAGTGTGGTTGGAAAAAGTAAATTTGTAAAATTATAGTTCTAACTCACAAACTTATGCGGATTAAGATTTTTAGTGGCACACTCCTGCTGTTATTACTCAATGTTATGGCATTATATGCACAGCCAGGAGTGCCATGTGACGGTACCGACCCGGATGCTATGTGTCCGCTGGATACATGGGTATTTGTATTGGCAGGCGTCACCGTTGTTTTTGCAGCCATCCGCCTGCGTAACAAACAGATAACTAAAAACGGTAACGCAGCTTAACCCCGTTTTAAAAAATGCAGCAGGATGGACCGTCTTTATCCGAGTGGTCGTTAACTAAAAAACTTGTACTTTGTTTTTTCTTTATCTTCTTTGTTCTGTATATTTTTTTGAATCCCAATCTGGTTGTTCCTTATTCGTATTACCTGCACAAATTTTACATTCAGTCTTACGTTAACCTGGCAGCCTGGCTTGCCAGGGATGTTTTGCATGTTGTTAGGCCAACTGTACTATTTTATAACGGCACCACCGATACAGTTTTTGGCTATATTAACCTGTTTTTTATTGCTATTGTGGCAAGTGTTGGGGCTGTGATTTGGGTTATCATCGCCAAAAAAACAGATTACAATAAAGTCTACAACTTGCTGCTTACCTTTTTACGCTATTATATGATGGCCACCTGGCTGGCCTACGGATCGCTCAAGATTATTCAGGTTCAATTCCCGCCAATTTCGCCCCTTACATTATTGAAATCGTATGGCAGTTCTACACCCGGAGAACTGGCATGGGCATATATGGGTTATTCGGCTGGGTACAACTTCTTTATTGGCTTAATGGAATACGCTGCAGGTTTATTGTTGTTTTTTAGACCCACACGTACCTTAGGGAATGTAATTGGCTTAGTAATAATAACCAATGTAGCAGCCTTTGATTATACTTATGGCGTAAACCTAAAGCTATTGTCAACCATGCTGGTGCTGATAACGTTATTCCTGTTATCAAAAGATATAAAAAGACTGGCGGGTTTCTTTTTATTAAACAAAGCAGTTTATCCCGTTGGCGATGACTCGTTTCGCTTTAAAAAAAATTGGAAAAATAAGTTGCTTACCGCATCGGGATACCTGTTTATGGTTTATCTTATCTTTTTTGATATTAAGGGAGATATAGCAAGGTCAAAACCATACAGCGTATCGCAGCGCCCTCCGTTATACGGTATTTATATTGTGACGAGTTTTATCCGTAACAACGATACGATTCAGCCGCTTATAACAGATACTAACCGGTGGAACAAACTGATTGTATCGGTACCCGGTGATGAAGCAAGTGTTATGCTAATGAGCGGTAATTTTAAAGAATTTAAATTCAGGCCCAATACAATTACCAGAAAAATAGAAATGTGGGCCAAAGCAGATACCGCGAATAAATACACCTTTACTTATAATTTAATAAAAGACAGCGTATTGTTGTTGCAAGGGCAATGGCAACGCAAACCGCTGGAAATTAAGCTTAAAGAATATGACATGCGCAAATTTCCATTGATCAATAGCCGTTTTAGGTGGGTGATTGGTCATGGCCAGGAATAAAAAAAGCTGTGAAAAAGCCCATCCGTTTATTTGAAATTAAAGGATGGGCTTCAATATAGCAAAGGATGTTTATTACCTGCGCATTGCCACAACCTGTCCAACCTGCAACTGATCAAGCACACCTGCTACAACTTTTGGAAGTTCATCGATAGTTTTTTGCATGTTATGGTGTACTTCGCCAACACCAAATCCGCGCCAAACAATGCGGTGAGTGCGGGCATCAACCAGGTCGATAATTAAAGTCCCTTCTTTATAATGTTCTTTCTCGGCATAAGTTAAGCCCCCGTAATAGGCAAAAGGAGCGCCGTAGGAGTAATAATAAGGGCGGTAGCCGTAGCCCCAGCCTCCCCAACCACCCCAGCCAAAACCACCCCAGCCCGGATAAAAGCCGCCGCCATAATAAGGCGAATAATAATTTGTGCGGGCGCCTGTACCCACCTTGGTGGTATAGGTAACAATCAAATCGGGGTTTTTACGGTTCAGTTGCAGCCCTTTGGTTACCAGCGAGGCAGTGGCTGCGTCCTTTATTTTAGCATCGGCAGCATCGCCATCCATTTTGCTGTTACTGTTGGTTGCCGGGGGCATCCACGCAAAAGTATGATAGCCGCTCATATTGGTTTTGTTAATGGCTGCGGTATAGTAATCGTAGCTGGAACATGCTGACAATCCTGACAGCAGGAGTATCAACGCGGGGTAAATTAGATTTTTCATGATATGTGTCTCCTTGATATCTACTTAGACAAACCTTTAACAAAAGGTTTAACAATAATACAATTAAATTTTAAAATTGATTCCGCTCAAGCGGTCCCAATTTAAATTATCGCGAAAGCAAAATGTAAATAACGTCCTTTTTCCTTTTTGTCATCCTTCGCGGCGTTCAAGGATGACAAATCACTTTTTTATTCACTCTATATTTAAATTGATCGCACCCCGGCGATACAATTACGATAAGTATTTACCTACTATTGGCATACGCCTGCCCATGCCAAATGCCTTGGGCGATACCCTTAAAATTGGCGGGGTTTGATACCGTTTGTGCTCTGCCAAATTAATCAGCCTGATTACCCGTCGAACTGTTTTTTCATCATAGCCCATCTTAATTATAGTAGCTGATGACGATCTTCCTTCTACATATTCGGCAATAATTTTATCCAGCACATCATATTCCGGCAACGAATCCGTGTCTTTTTGATTGGGCCTTAGTTCAGCCGATGGCGGTTTCACAATAGAGTTAACCGGGATAATTTCCCGCTCGCGGTTAATATATCGCGCAAGCTCAAAAACCTGGGTTTTATAAACATCGCCAATTACTGAGATGCCGCCGCACATATCGCCGTACAACGTGCCATAGCCAACAGCAGCCTCACTTTTGTTTGAGGTATTCAATAGGATATATCCGAATTTATTACACATAGCCATCAGCAATACGGCACGGCTGCGCGATTGTATATTTTCTTCAGCAATATTAAACGGCAGGTTATTAAACTGTGGCTTTAACGATGCTTCAAAAGCCTCTGTGATATCTTTTATGGCAATTGTTTCGTGCATACAGCCTAAATTCTTTACCAAATCTTCGGCGTCGGTTATGGAATGATCACTCGAGAAACGCGAGGGTAGCAGTACGGCCATCACATTTTGTGGTCCAAGGGCTTCAGCAGCCAGTGCACAAACCACAGCCGAATCGATACCGCCTGATAAACCAAGTATAGCCTGTTTAAAACCTGATTTTAAAAAATAATCCCTGATGCCTAACAGGATGCCTTTGTGTATTTGCTCAATATCACTTTCACGGGTTACTTTAAGTGTTGAGGGATGTTCAAAGGTTATCTGGCCGCCCTTATGCAATTCATAATATGCTACGCTTTCTTCAAAATACGGCATCTCATCAATCAGCTTTCCGGTGTTATCAAAAACTAATGAACCACCATCAAAAATCAGCTCGGTTTGGGCGCCGATATTGTTTACATACAATAGCGGCAGGTTATACCGTTGGGCATTATCACTCAAAATTTCAATCCGTTCTTCATCATGGTTATAAGCAAATGGCGATGCGGCAATGTTAATCATTACATCAGGTTGTTGCTCAATCAATATGTCCATCGGGCGGGTAACATACAGTGGGTTCTCAATGGTGTTCCACAGGTCTTCGCAAATGGTTAATGCTATACGGTGGCCCTTAAAATCAATACAGCTAAATTCGGTAGCGGGTTCAAAATAGCGGTACTCGTCGAAAATATCATAATTAGGCAACAAAGCTTTGTGGGCTACAGCCTTAACTTTCCCATTCTCGATAAAATAAGCCGAGTTATTCAGTTCCTTTCCCTCGTTCCGGTTATTCGGAGTAGGTAAACCTATTATGCAGGCAATATCCGTACACTCTGCAGCTATTTGTTGGGCCGATGTTTCGCACAGGTCAATAAACTCATCAAACTCTAAAAAATCGCGAGAAGGATAGCCGCAAACGCATAGTTCAGCAAAAACCACCAGGTCGGCGCCGTTGTTGCGGGCCTGATGGATGTGTGCAATGATTTTAGCCGTGTTCGATTCAAAGTTGCCGATATGATAGTTTAATTGTGCTAACGCGATCTTCATGTATGTATTAATTTTTACAGTACCTAAACTAACGTTGGAAATGTACCGTTTAGGGTGTTTAATGCAAATAAAAAATTATTTTTGCCCAAAGGAAAAAAAATGGCCCATCTGAGCAGCAATAAGCAAATTTATTTATTTTTTTTAATTGGCCTGTTATTTACCGCCTGCGGGCGCAATAAAAAGGTTGACGTAAGCAATATACAACTGGACGTAAAGATTGAGCGCTTTGATAAAGATTTTGACGGTATGCAAACAAAACCCATGGCGCAACAGGCAGCTTTTTTGCAGCAAAAATATGGCGTATTTTATGGCAACTATATTAACCTGCTGTTAGAAAGTGAGGGTACCAGTGTAAAAGACACCGGTTATTTTAAATTATTGCGACAGGTTTTTGCCAACAGAGCCTACGGCGATCTGAAACATGATGTGGATTCGGTATACCCGCAACTGGATAAGCAGAACGCAGAACTGACAGATGCTTTTAAGCATATTAAATATTATTTCCCGCAGAAGAAATTGCCGCAGGTTTATGCTTACTTTTCGGGCTTCCAGGCCCAAATCACTGTTGGTGATGATTACGTTGGCATCGGTCTCGATCTTTTTTTAGGCGGTAACTCCAGGTTTTACCCGGCTATTACCAAAATGTTTCCGCATTATTTGTCGCGTAATTTTAATGCAGACAATATGGTGCCCCGTGTTGTTGACCACATGGCCCGCGAAGATATGTTCCCCGAAAGCGACAGCAGTAAGACCCTGCTATCAAAAATGGTTTACAACGGTAAGATTATGTATTTTATGGACCAGATATTGCCCGATGTGGCCGACTCCACCAAAATAGGCTATACCGGCGCGCAACTGCAATGGTGTCATGATTTTGAATCGAAAATTTGGGCCTACTTTTTAGATCAAAACCTGTTGTACGAAACCGATTATCCGAGAATACAGAAATACTTATCCGAAGCACCGTTTACGCCCGGCCTTGGCGAGAAAAATGAATCGGCGCCAAAACTGGCAATTTGGACAGGCTGGCAAATTGTAAAGCAGTATATGGATAAGCATCCTGATGTTACCCTGCAAGAGTTAATGACTAATATGGATGCGCAGAAGATACTGAATGGGGCTAATTATAGACCGAAGTGAGGGCTTTGAGCCGAAAGTCTGGAGTCTTAAGTCTGAAAGCAAAGGCTCAAGACTTAGGACTCCGGACTTAAGACTTCCCCTTACGACCCGCTAATATCCCCGCTGCCGCTTTTAGATTTGCTCACGTTTTTAGGGCTGCCACTGTAATGAACATCGCCCGAACCGCTTACCGAGGCATCTAATTTGTTGCTTACATTTAGTTCAACATCCCCCGAGCCAGAAAGGCGGACGGACGAATCAACAGTTGTAAGGCTATGAGCAGTATAATCGCCCGAGCCTACAACATGTATCGATTGCGTTTGGGCGCTGCCGCTTAATCTCATATCGCCCGAGCCGGAAATGCTGCTTTCTAAATTTTTCACGTGTAATACGCCGGTCATATCGCCCGAGCCACTGATGTTTAGCTTTAATGAGTTAGCATTGATGCCATCCCTGAATTTTACATCGCCTGAGCCAGAAATGTTAATGCTGTTTATATCTTTAACAGTTACATAAACCATAATTTTTTTGTGGTTTCCCCACCAATTGCCCCAGTTCCAGTTATCGTGCTTGCTGTATATTTTTAATACACCGCCATTAACTTCTGTCAAAACACGGCTCATTACATCCGATGGCGCTTCCACTTTAACCGATTCTGTCGATCCCTGGGTAATCTGTACATCAAACGGGCCGGCAACATTTACCGCGTTAAAGCCTGAAAGGTGGCGGTCAACTATTTCGGAGAAGTTTATGTTACCAGTGGTGTTAGGTTTCGCTATGGCATAGCCGGTCCCCGCCAAAAGCACCGCAGCCAGTAATAATTTTTTAAGTAATTTCATGGTTGAATTGTTTTTAATAAATAATAAGACGCGGTTAAAAACGATAAGGTTGCAGGAAAGATAGGAAATTTATATTAACAAAAAAGATATGACAACTTTATTAAAGTTGTCATATCTAAAAATTGTGAATCAACAGTTCCCCTTCAGGGGTTAGGGGGCTAATCCACCAGCACGCCTATATAATAGTTAAAAGTATCCACCTCAATATTATCCTTTGTAGTGCCTTCCATCTCAACCGGCTTAAACTTGGTTGAGGGAGTAATAAATTTATACGCACCACCTTTAATGCGCACCTTAACAGGCATATTAAAATCCTTTACGTCAGCTATCCAGCGAACATATAATTTGCCTTTTGTTTGCATAAAGTTAAGTATCGGAATGCCTTTATGTTTCAAATATTGCTCAAAAACCGGACTTAGGTTAATGCCCGCCTTATCGTTAATATAATCAACAATTTGGTCGTAAGTTACCGTCTGATGGTAGAAAGTCTTATTCAGCCCGCGTAGTATGCTGCGCCATTTTTCGTCATCATTAATGATGGTACGTATCATGTTCAGCATGTTGCCACCCTTATAATACATATCGCCCGAACCTTCTTTATTTACATTATAGGTTCCAACAATTGGCCTGTCGTTCACAATTTTGAAGCGGGTGCCATGTACATACTCTTGTCCGGCTTGCTTGCCATAGCGCTGTTCCACAAATAATGATTCGGAATAATTGGTAAAGCTTTCGTGTATCCACATATCGGCCAAATCTTTCGAGGTGATATTATTGCCGAACCATTCGTGCCCGCTTTCGTGAACGATAATGAAATCCCATTTAAGGCCCCAGCCGGTGCCCGAAAGGTCGCTGCCCAGGTAACCGTTGCCATAATGATTACCGTAGGCGGTACCGCTTTGGTGCTCCATCCCCAAATGCGGAGCCTCAATAAGCTTGTACCCATCCTCGTAAAAAGGGTAGGGGCCGAACCAATGCTCAAAGGCTTTAATCATGTCCTTCACGTTTTCGCCAAATTGCTTTTTGGCCTTTTCAAGATTATAGGATAATACCCAGTAATCTAAGGTTAGCTTGCCTTTTTCGCCATCGTAGGTATCACTAAAGTGCGAGTATTTACCAATATTGGCTTCAATATCGTAATTGTTGATGGGGTTGGCCACAAACCAGTCGAAACGGGTATAACCATTACCCAAATCAGTTACTTTACGCAGGCGACCGTTTGATGCATCCTGCAATCCGGTTGGTACGCTGATGCTGATCAGGGCGCTATCAACCTCGTCGTACTGATGATCCTTGTTAGGCCACCATATACTTGCGCCCACACCCTGGCAGGCCGTAGCTACAAAGGGGTTACCCAGCGAATCTTTGGAGAAAACAACGCCGCCATCCCATGGCGCACGTTTGGCTATGGTTGGGTTGCCCGAATAGTATACGGTAAACTCATCCTTACTGCCCTTGGTTATTGTTTTTGGGAAAGTAACAAACACCGCGTTAACCTCGCGGGTGTAGGGTAATTCATGCCCTTTGTAAATCACCTTTTCAACCTTCAGGTTGGCAAACAAATCGAATTGGAGTTTGGTAAAATCCTGTACAGCGGTAAATTTAAACAGGTTGCTGCCGCTGATGAATTTGTTATCGATATCGAACTTAACATCTAAATGGTAGTAATCGATATCGTAACAGGTACGTAGCGGCGTAAGATAGCCGCGCAGCGAATCGGCGCGGGTAAATGTTTCCTTGGGTACGCCTAACTGGGCGCTGGCTTTTAGGCAGGCTGCGGTTAGGAGTAGGAATAGCAGGCGGAGTTTCATTGTATAGTAAGTTTTAGCATTGATGATTCGATCATTAAAAACGCATAGCGATGGATTTTACGAACCATCGCTATGCAATCATTTTCACCCAACAAAAATCGGTGAAATCATTTTATAATCGGTGTAATCACAAAAAAATTATTGCAACACAGTAACCTTCACGCTCGATTTCGATTCAGCATCATGAAAAATCTTCACAGTCGACTTCTGGAAATCGGAGTCTTTGGCTTGGTTAATATCCTCAAACTGTTGCGGGTTTCTGTCTCCCAACGGGAACCACGAGCTTTGTACCTGTATCATGATGCGGTGTCCCTTGCGGAAAGTATGCGCCACATCGGGCAGGTGATATTTTATCTCGGTTACCTTACCGGGAACAAATGGCTCGGGTTTTTCGAACGAGTTGCGGTATTTACCTCTAAAAATTTCGCCGCGCACCAGCATCTGGTAGCCGGCCATCGTTACATTTTTAGGGTTTGGTGATGGCGCAGGATAGTTATCCGGAAACACATCCACCAATTTTACCACATAATCCACATCGGTTGTGCTGATGGACGAAAATAAATCGGCCAGTACCGGACCTGTTAACGTAATATCATCTTTTAAAGTATCAGTTTGATAAACCTTAACGTCTGGGCGTCGGCTTGCAAAACGCTGATCGTCCAGCATATACTCGCGGGTGCGGCGGGCCTGTATGCCATCCTGGTAAGGCACTGGTGAGTTAGGATCGCTCACGTATTCGTCAGCAGTTTCAGTTGTTGTTGGCGCATCAAATGATAGTTTGCCGTTTGCATGGAAATACAATGTTTTTTCAACTGTATTTTCGGGGGGCCATTTGCTAAATTTATGCCACTCGTTGCTACCCGATACAAATATTACCGCTTTTGGCAGGTCTGCAGCGCCTTCGTCTTTCAAGTAAAATTTAAAGAAAGGCAACTCCACATTTTGCTCAAACCAAAGGCTGGTTTTTTGACCAAAGTTTTGATCCCCAAAAAACTGGCCATCGCCACGCTCCCAGCCGCCATGGAACCATGGACCCATTACCAATGTGTTAGGGTGCGTAGCGGGGTTTTGTTTTTCCAGCGCATCAAAAACGTGCAGTGCGCCAAAGCAATCTTCTGCATCAAAAAAGCCGCCAACAACCATAGTAGCCGGGGTGATATTTTTTAAATGCGGACGGATGTTCATCCCTTGCCAAAACGAATCGTAATTGGGGTGTGCCATCATATTGTTCCAAAACTCGACCGAATCGCCGAAGTAATGTTTTTTCAGATTAGGCAATGCGCCTTGTTGTAAATAGAACGCATAGTTATCAGGCGCTTTAAATTTGATGCCATTTTTAAATTGCGCAGGAGTAATCGGTTTTGGGCGCGGCACACCAAAACTGGTGATAAACGAAAAAGCATCCATCTCGAACAATACACCATTATGGTGAAAGTCATCGCCAATAAACCAATCGGTAACCGGAGCCTGCGGCGATACTGCCTTTAAAGCAGGGTGTGCATTGGGTAACGATGCAGTTGAATAAAAACCAGGGTACGAAATACCTTCAATACCCACTTTGCCATTATTATTAGGCAGGTTTTTTATCAACCAATCAATAGTATCGTAAGTGTCAGAACTTTCGTCAACTTGTTTACCTTTTTTATTGTCGATATCGGGGCGTACATCCACAAAATCGCCCTCGCTCATCCATTTGCCGCGTACATCCTGGTACACAAAAATAAAGCCTTCCTTTTCTAAAAAGGCGTTTTGCCCAAGCGACCTTTTATACTCGTTTTCGCCATAAGGGGCAACGGTGTAAGGTGTGCGGGTCATTAAAATAGGATATTTTTTGGTTTGATCCTTTGGTAAATAAATGGAGGTGAACAGCCGTTTACCATCGCGCATGGTAATGTATTGTTCCATTTTGGTGTAATGTTGCCGTACGTAACCGGTATCGGCCGCGGGCTGGGCATAGGATGCTATAAAATACAGCATAAGCCCCAACGAGAGCAGGAGTTTTTTCATGTTTAATTTGGGTCAGTTAATTAAAAAGCTAATTTAATATTTAATCGGGTAATTGAGCTTTGGTGATAATAACGTTACATTTCGATTTCGGATTGGGATGTTCGATTTCGGCGTTGTTAATGATTAGCGTGATAAATAGGTGATATCACCGTTTTTGATTTTTAGTCCTTCGAATCCAGGTTCAGACAATATAAATCCGAAATTCCACATCCGAAATCCCAAATCAAAAATAACTTATTAAAATAATTTAAAAAGTATTGCATTTATTGAATTTGTTTTATTAAGTTTGTATTAGATAATGCACAAAGTATTTATACACAGACTATGCAATGACCTTATGTCGGTAAGGTTTATTTTAATAGGTAGATTGGTTTGAATTGAATCCTCGCTCAGGCGGGGATTTTCTTTGTGACATTATTAAGCGGAAAGTCTTAAGTCGAAAGTCTTAAGTCGGAGATTTTCAGCTCAGAACCTTAGACTTAGGACTTCATACTTAACCAAATGGCACGATTAAATTTATTGGAAGAAACCCGGTACGAAAAATTGCCGGTAACCGTTTACAGCAATCAACAAATTGCATCAGTAGCAGTAGCAAACCGCATAGCAGCATTAATACGCAGTAAGGAAGCTAAGGGCGAAAAAACCGTATTAGGCCTGGCCACCGGTGTAACCCCCATTGGTGTTTATGCCGAACTGGTACGTCAGCACAAGCACGAAGGTTTGAGCTTTAAAAACGTAATCACCTTTAATTTGGATGAATACTACCCCATGCAGCCTACAGCGGTACAAAGCTATGTGACTTTCATGAATGAAAATTTGTTTGGCCATGTGGATATTGACAAAAACAACGTGCATATTCCCGACGGTACTTTACAACAGGAAGATGTTGCCGCGTTTTGTTTAGAGTACGAGCAAAAAATAACCAAACTGGGCGGATTGGATCTGCAAATATTAGGTATCGGGCGTACCGGCCACATCGGTTTTAACGAGCCAGGTTCTGCGCCAAACTCGGGTACCCGCTTAGTAACGCTTGATGACCTTACCATAAATGATGCGTCGCGCGATTTCGGCGGCAAAGAGAACGTACCGACAAAAGCCATCACCATGGGCGTGGGTACCATATTTAAAGCCCGCGAAATTATCCTGATGGCCTGGAGCCGCAAAAAAGCGACGATTGTAAAGAAGGCAGTTGAGGGCGAAATATCAGGCGATGTACCTGCTACCTTTTTGCAATTAAGCGAGCATGTGGAATTTGTGCTGGATGAAGCCGCTGCAAGCTCACTCACAAGATTTGATACCCCATGGCTGGTAAAAGATTGTGTTTGGGAAAACGAACTGAAGAAAAAGGCAGTGATCTGGCTGGCCAACACCACCGGCAAACCGGTATTGAAACTAACCGAAGAAGACTACAATAACCACGGCATGGCCCAATTGGCAGTTGAACAAGGCCCGGTTTATAATATTAACATTGACATATTTAACCAAATACAACACACGATAACCGGCTGGCCGGGCGGTAAGCCCCACGCCGATGATTCGCAAAGGCCCGAAAGGGCGCAGCCGGCCCAAAAACGCTCCATCATTTTTTCGCCTCACCCGGACGATGATGTGATTTCAATGGGCGGTACCTTTATCCGCTTAGTTGACCAGGGGCACGATGTGCATGTGGCATATCAAACCTCTGGCAACACGGCTGTTTGGGACGATGATGTGCTTCGGTTTGTTGAATTTGCTATCGATTTTAATGAAAGCATCGGCGAAGACAATACCCGATTGAAAACAATTTACGATGAAATGCGCGCTTTTATTCCTACCAAACAGCCCAACCAGGTAGATACAAAGGAGATAAGGGATGTAAAAGGATTTATTCGTAAAACTGAAGCTATATCCGGCGCACGTTATGCCGGTTTGCCCGATGACCACATTCATTTTATGGCTCTTCCGTTTTATGAAACCGGTAAAATCAAGAAGAATACTGCGGGTGAGGAGGATATTAACCTCACCATTGAGCTGTTACAAAAAATAAAACCCCATCAAATATTTGCCGCCGGCGATTTTGCCGATCCTAATGGAACACATTTGGTTTGCTTCAACATTATATTAGGCGCATTAAACAAACTGAAAGAAACTGAGGAATGGGTGAAAGATTGCTGGTTATGGATGTACCGCGGTGCATGGCAGGAATTTGATACCTGGGAAATTGAAATGGCCGTGCCGCTATCACCACAGGAAGTGATCAGGAAACGTAATGCTATATTTAAACACCAAAGTCAAAAAGACAGACCTGTATTTCCGGGTGATGACGCCCGTGAGTTTTGGGTAAGAGCCGAAGACCGGACTATGGAGACTGCGCGCAGCTACGATAAATTAGGTATGGCCGAGTACGAGGCTATGGAGGCTTTTGTAAGGTATATTTACTAACTATGTTGGGCCAAACTTAGTTTTCGAAACTAAGTTTGGCGCTGCTCACGGGCCGCGCTACCCTTTTTTAGCAAAATACTTTACTTGCAACTGCTTTACAAAACGTAATCCGCGTTGTAATAAAGTACCCTTACGGTTTTTAAGAAAGTGTTTTATAGCCAAATAAGCCAAAGGGTTTTCCTTAATTTCCGAAGGAAATTGCACTACCGGCTTTTTGGCTATTTGTACATGGTACGTTTTTTCGCTGTTTGAATGTACGCCGCTGCCATCGTGCCCTATGTTGTGAACCAGCGAGGTAGACGGGTTTAGCGTTAATCCCCCCTTTAAAAATATAGAGGCATACCAGCGTATGGCCCAGGAATTATTTTTACCTGCTTTAAAATGTTCCAGTTGCTTCCAAAAATTCATGGTACCTTCAATGGAAAATTGTTCTGTCTTCTTAGCATCAAATTGCTTCATCAAAACATCCACATCCGGTTCAAAGTTTTTCCAGGCGCGGGCCCAGGTTGCCCAACCCCAGCTGGTGGCAGCGCGGTAAAAGAACGTATCGGGCAAGCCTTTGGTTTTTAGGTTGTACATATAGGCGCCTATATGCATCACCTTCTCTTCAGTGGCGTATTTGGTTAACGCCTCGTTAAAATATTGCAGGGTATAAACCGATGATAGCAAGTCATCCTCAAACACGATGACCTTTCCATATTCATTCACCAGTTGGGTAACACCGCTGATGATAGAATTAGCCAGCCCCATGTTTTCCTTACGAACGATTACCTTAACCGATTTAAAGCCGGTTACCTCATTTGCCAGTTGTCTTACCTGCTCTACTTTTGCTTTATCGTCGTCGGTTTTAGGGCCATCAGAAAATATAAACAGACGCGATTCATCGGCCAATAAGTTTTTTTGCAAATAACTGATCGTACGGCGGGTATGCTCCGGACGGTTGTAAACAAATAATGCGATGGGTGCAGGGTTTTGCATAGGGTTTCTTTTTTTTTGTCATTCTGAGCAGAGTGAAGAATCTTCTGAGACATACGTAACGAAATATGCATCTCGGCTATTGCAAGGCGGAGAAGATCTTTCGCTATGCTCAGGGGGACAAATCTGTATCAATGAAATATCTCCACCTTTTCGCCAGCCTTTTTACAAAGTACGGTATAGGCATTGGCCAACTGTTCATTCATTTTTTTACCAAAAATTTTGCCAAGGCTACTTTTAACAGCAAACTCAGTGGCAATTTTTAAGTCGGTTATAAAATTCTTCGGCTTTTTTTGGTTGATATAGGCGTTAAACCGGGTAACCTCGGGTTCAATCATCGATGTTAAATCGCGCTCAACTTCAAAGCCCTCGGTGCGTAATAAATAACGCAGCGAAGTTGGCGTATAAACATTAATATGTCCATAAGCCAGGAAGTGTTTTATGCGATTGTCGACGCCAGTTTTATAATCGCGGGGCACTTCAATTACGCAATAACGCGCTACCCGTTTCAACTCGCGCAATAACAAACGCTCGTGCTCCACATGCTCCAATACGTGCGACAGAATGATCAAATCAAAACTATCATCCTCGAAAGGCAAATGATAACCATCAAATAACTGAACAGAAAGTAAATCATTAATTCCCCTGGAAAGGATATGCTCCACCCCGCTTGCAGAAATTTCTACCGCGTGATATTCAGGTGCAAAGTTTTTATCGGACAATAGCTTCAATATGCTGCCATCGCCCGCGCCAACTTCCAATACTTTTTTAAAAGAGTGACCTTTGCATACATCAATAATATGTTGCGCTTTAAATTTGGCGCCCAACATGCGCCAGGCTTCGTCGTGTTTTTCGTAAAATTCGTCGTATGCGGTTTTAACATTGCCGCTAACTATTTGTTCGGCCATATTAAATATTTAAACAGTTGTCCGGTTTATAAAAAATTGAGGTGGCTTTGTTATAAAACAAACCCGGCGAAATACCGCTGAATGAAAGCTGTTTAAAGCCCTGTGCCTTCAAAAAATCTATTCCTTCGTTATAAAATTCTCTTTCCGAATCGTCCAATACCACTACGCCATTTGCCGACAAAGCACCTACCGCCTGTATGCAGCAGTTAACCCGGTCGCGGCCATCAACAATAATAATGTCGAATTTCTCTTTTAATGTAAGCGGCATGTGGCAATAGTCGCCGCCACGCACCAGTTCGCAAAATATCATTTTGGCATTTTCGGGCTGCGAGCTTACTATTTTATCATACCATTCCTTATCATGCTCAACCGAAACTACCTTTCCGGCATGTTTGGCATAAAAAAAAGTAGAGTTACCGGAGCCGAACTCAAAAACAGAAATGTTTTTATTCAAACGTTCGGTAATAAAATCAATAAACGAATAGGTTACCCAGGGTATTGGTTCGCCATTTTTATCAACCGGCGACTGTGTTTTTTGCGCATTGAACCAGCCGATCTCGTTCAAATAGCCTTTTTCGCCAAATGACAGCATCGACCTTAACTTAGGCCGGTTGGTAATCATTTCACTTGCTAACTTACCTAATAACCTCAATGTGCTCATCGTTTAGTAATTTTTTGAAACAGCGAAATTAAAAATAATGATTTAAACATCATCACCCCCTGGTCGCGTACTTTGGGGATAAATATAACAAAGAAAGGTGCGCTTGCATAAGCTACCAGCGTGGCAATAGCGGCCCCCATCATCCCCATTTTAGGTATCAGGAGGAGATTTAGCACAATATTTACGATAGCGCCGAACCCGGTGCGAATAAAAGTAAGCTTGTTAAAGTTCTCGGCTATTAAATACTGACTGTTAGCTGCCCCCAAAAATACAAACACGCCCGACCAGATGTGTACCGATAATACCGGTGCGGCATAAGCATATTCGGGTTTATAAAATTTGTAAATTAATGGTGCAGCAAAGGTGATGATGATTGCAGTAGGCAGGCTCAAATAAACCATCAAATCGTATAGATTTTGTATGCGCTTTTTATACCGCTCAAGATCATCGCGTTTGGCATTTAAAATTGCAGGGAACAATGAAGTTACTATTACGGCCGGAATAAAGTTCCAGGCTTCGCTTAGCTGCGATACCGTGGCGTAGGCGCCAGCCTCCTTTAACCCGCTCATATTCTGTAGCATAAAGGCATCTATCCGCATGTATAGCGATACCATGATCCCCGAAATGATTAACGGCCACGAATATTTCAGCAATTTGCGTGATAAAGCAAAATTGAATGACCATTTAAATACGCTTCGTCCCTTACGCTGATAAGTAAAATAATAACCAATCGATAGCAATAGCACATCAAAAGTATAAGCGTAAATAAAATAAAACAGCGGCTGATGGGTGAAAATCAAAAGCACTTTTATAGCCGCCGATACCAGGTTGCCGATAATCTGCACCTGCATAATGTATTTTGACTGAACCTGCGATTGAAAATAGGAATCAACCACAGTTAAAGCCTGGAAAATACCTGTAAACGAAAAGATCAGCACATAACTGTACGGCGTACCCTTGGCGGGAAGAATTGAAAAAGCGCAATAAATAAGCGGGATACAGCATAAACCTGCAAATATCTTCATCAAGAAGGAGGTGCCTAAAATTTGATCGCGATTTTCGGGAAACTGGTGAAGTTCCTTTACAATAAACTGATCGAGCCC